>Ga0041059_1001068_pt1 | contig 21787 bp, 12 predicted proteins | sample AraColnosormetaG_FD_56232 | JGI IMG/M metagenome (GOLD analysis project Ga0041059, IMG submission 56232) | Arabidopsis roots microbial communities from North Carolina, USA - Col MF nosort | ecosystem: Host-associated > Plants > Roots > Unclassified | place: USA: North Carolina | collected... | reverse complement strand
TAAAAGCAATAAGAGATGATAATTTTAAAAATAATTTTATGATCAGTAATATTATATTATATTTGTAAGATTTTATTAAGATTTTAAATTTATGATTCTTCATTTTTATTTGATTTTATTTTCAAATTATTTTGAATTATCATATAATACATATAATAATAAGGAAAAAAAAATCTTGATACATATATATATTTTATTCTAGATAAGTTATGATACGAAATTTTAGAAATTAATATTTATCACTCAATTAATTAGAGAAACTAATTCACCAATCAACAATCACAAGAAGATTGAAGAACTTTTAGTCATGTTTTAATCCCAAAATTTCAAGACCAAGCCAAGATTTTTTAAAGAGCTTATAGATTAGCTAATCAAACATGACAACACTTTCTCTTGTGTACAAAAACCAACAATTAATGATGATGCCACAAAAGACCTGAACAATAAAATTCACAACAAAGCTATAATCATTGTCAAATCTAACCAACCACAGAATTCGTGAAGCTCTTCTTCTACCGGAAGCTTCAGATACCTGCGAACTATAAGTGAATTAAACCCCTCAAGGAAAGATCTTTCTTCACTTCTTTTGAAGTATGAGCATCCCCACAAAGGCAACTCCACGAGTGGTCAAACCTACGAGAAGCAATATCATTATACACAGACTCCATTTATTAATGTCGTAGCCACTCTTCATAAGCGATCCACATCGAGTAATCATCCATACTCCATAGTACCTGAAACCCAATAAATGAATCAAACCCAGCTTTTGAGGGAAGAAATATAATTTATTTCTTTTTGCTTTTTATCCTTACTTTTGAGCATTTCCTATCACAAATGCTTCCAAAGCCCACTTTGGATAACTCAAATCAGCTATGATCCTGATAAGTTCACTATTCTTCGGTTGGGTTGCAACAAGTGTTAAAACGACTGGAAGAAGAACAGAAAACTGCAAAATCCCCAAAAAGTTCGTTAATTAGAATAAGTAGAGAGAGTATATGATTCTTCTATAAAAGGACACTTAAATAAAACTCACCAGCTGGGCTGTGCTCGGTTGGAGAAAGATAGCCAACGCATATGCAATACCGGTCACACAATATACGAGACAGACCAAAACAATATAGTTATCGAAAAATGTGGATCTTGGGTTCGTGAAGAAATAGAACATGGAGAGATAGACCAATGGCTTGACAAGTATATTGAAAATGTCTATTGTATCTTTGGCAAGGAAGCAGGCCGAACTACTCATCCCTGAAGCACTTTCTCTCCAGTAATGTAACTTGTCTAGTGAGAATGATCTTAAAGCTGCTATTTTGCAAAGAAGAGCTGACAGAAGAAGAAGAGGATCATAACATAAGATAGATAAGAACATAAAGAAACTCTCAAAAAATGATTAATAACAGTAATGATAGTTTAGTAAAGGGTTTAATCCAACTTACAGACTGCGATAATAGTATAAATATAACCAGGAGCTCCAAAGCTCTCATCACTTGCTTTAATCAGTGATCCTAAACAAGCTCCAGCAAGCAACAATATCAAATAGTCTGTGGCTTGTAATTGAGCTTCTCTCATTCGCTGCTTCGCTATCCTGAAATCAAGAACATTAATCCGCTTTATTCCAATATCCAAGAATCAATTGATCGTAAGTAAGTCATGGAGAATGTCAGAAGTAAACCTTCCAAGGAAATATTTGTATTGCAGCCACGTACTAGGGGTTCTTCTGTGGGATAAATCTCTAGACTTTAAGAAGTTATGCCGTATTTTATCACGACGCAACCTGAAATTACTCTTCACATCCCGCCACAGCTCTCTCGCAAATGTTTGTTCTGCATTATCTGGTGAATTAGTACCTAAGTCTGGATTCGTTTCAAGTCCAGCAGCACTGTTGTTCCGCATATCTAATGGAACCGAGTACCCTTTGTGAAGCATCCACCTTTGAGGAAGCTCTTTGTAACCAATACCAGAATTTCCCATTGAAATCACTACTCCTTCCAGAACATCGATGTAATAGTCAGGAGGGTTGATACGGTCTGGAACATGTATCCCCAGACCCGAGAAGTATTCCTCAACTTTGTTGACTGATCCGTGGTAAACAGTAAGGCCACCTTTCGCGAGAAGTACTAGATCATTGAACGTTTTGAACAAAGTATAACTGCAATAAAAGATAAAAACATTATGAATTAAAAACAAACTTTATGACACTTGCAGAAATTTCCTCTATGAGAAACTTGTTTTCAAGATACCTTGGTTGGTGAACAACCATGCAAATATTTACTCCCTCGAGAGCTTCATGCCGAAGTGCTCTAAGAAGAAGCTGTGATGAGGCACTATCCAAGCCAGAAGTAGGTTCATCCAAGAATAAAACCGAAGGCTCCATTACCATCTCTAAACCCACATTCACTCGTTTCCTCTGCCCTCCTGAGATTCCCCGCTTCTCTACAGTACCAACTAAAGAACTCCTCACAGCTTGTAGCCCCAAGGAGTCAATGATTCTTTCAACCACAAGAACTTTGTCTGCTTTGGATAGATCCGCAGGTAATCTGCATTTAGCATGGAACCAAAGATTTTCCTCTACTGTTAAGTTTCCATGAACAACGTCATCTTGTGGCACAAAGCCAATAATTTTTTTATATGAGTGGATTGATTCCTGCTTCCCATTTATAAGAATCAAACCACTTAATTTGCATCCGACAGCTTTCCCAGCCAAAGCAGAAAGAAGACTTGTCTTTCCTGCTCCTGATGGACCCATCACAGCTGTGATCCGACCTGGTTTCATACTTCCTGTGACACATCTTAACACTTGCTTACCATTGGATTTCAATGTAAGAGTTAAATCTTTGAAAGAAAGCTCCATGAGATGCCTCTTTCTCGTCTCAGAATTGGTAGCCATTTTGACTATTCCTGAAAATGTGAGATTTTTATTCTCTTGCTCCATGGCTTTCTCCTTTTCAATCCGATCATAAGCATACTTGAAGATTTGGCTTTGTGTTTTCTTAATTTTGGCCAAAGTCTGTCCTTTTACTCTCTTTCCTTCTATGCCAAGACTTGCTCTTCCATTACTCCCAGCGGCTGCATGATCCTCATTCTCATAACTAGATTGTGCAGCAGAGGAACTCGCAGGACTTGAACATGTGGACATGTCTATAGCTTCATCTATTTCTGAAGAGTCCCCACGACCCAACATCTTGTTGGTATCCCCATCTTGATTGGCTCTTTTACCTGAAAATGTCCGAGTTATTTGCGCACGGATCCCACTCACATGCTTTTTAGCAGCCTCTCTAGCAGCTTTCCATCTATGATGAGCTCTCGCTTTCTTCACCGCTGCTTCCCTTGATTTTGCCTGCCTCCTTTCCCTAGTTGTTAGGATTTGATCGGAACAATTGTAGATAATGAGTAGAATAGTACTCACTGCAGCCTGCACAAACAAATTGAAGGCCACTCTTTCAGTAGAAAATCTTAATCTTGGATTTACATTCATTAATATCTGAAAAAACTTACGATAACCATAATCCCAAATGCATGCATGTTCTGATTTGCTGTGTTAGGATTGCAGGACGTCAACTTAAAGCAGGCTGCAAAAGACAAGAAGTCATTAATAGATGACGAGACAAGCAGATGGAAATGGTAATGGGTATGTGACAGCACGCCATTATATAATATTCGAAGACTTACGTTTCTCAGAAGTAGACCCCATCCTGCAGTAGTGCCTGAATAACATAAAAGTAAAACCAGTTAAGCTAAAATCAATTCAAACCAAAATCTGACTATCAGCTTAATCATTATTTTGATATAGTATAGTAATACATCTTTGAGGACAATTTGGAGGGATGGAATGGAGTTTGAAGGGAAGTAAAAATGACTACCCACTATCACAAGGTACTTTTTGGGTTGTGGTTGGACAATATGATCCTGCGGAACAGAATACTTCACCGCTGGATCTGATATCGGCCCATACATTTGCACCTCCACAAGTGTGGTTTGGTCGTCCTGATGGTAATTGATAAGTATACCTATAGATTTGACATTTCAACATCTTATCACATGTATCATATTATAGTATCTATATGTAAGATGAAATGAAAAAAAAAACGTACGGTTCACATAAGCTTGTAGTTTTATTAAGGGTAGCTAAGGGGCAATGAGCACCAAGGGGGCAAGCTTTTCAAAACAGAACAGAAAATTAGTAGCAGCGTTAGACCATATATATGAGAAAGACTTACAAGCCAATGTAAGTGTTTTGAATTCCTTACGTATCATACAAGTGAGGCCACGGGGGCAGAAAAACCCTTCGCAGCAAGGCATACAGTTTCTTCTTCTTTCAGGAAAATCTTTGGAGTTTTGCAGATCGACTTGTTCGGTTGGATCAACACTACAGCCCCATCCAGGTTCACAACCAGAGACCCATGAAGTCAAGTTGCAGTTTACATTTGGTTTCAAGTAGCCCGGGTTATTCGTTTTATTGAAGAAACCATTAAAATAGAACTTCATCTCTGCTGCTGTACAGATACGCTTACCAATACTACCTATTCCAAACCGAAAAAGTCACAAACTTGTACATAAAAATGTGATCTTCGAAGAAACACATAAAAATATATGTAAATCATGTCATCAGATTTAACTCTAAGAACCATAAAAAACATGAGAAATATGCAACAAATAAGATATGGACTTCCTATACTATACAAGATCAAAATCGTCACACTTTCCGTCTTTTGTCAACAACGAAGTAATGATTTTGAGTGCTAAGTAAAAGTCCATTACCTTGGGTTTTCTTAATGCAAGAAGATAAGAAATTCAAGTTGGAGGAGAAATTAAAAGCTCTATTCCAATCAGCATCCCTGAGATTGTAAGTTCAATAAAAGGACAATCTGAGCAAATTATCTCTCAAGACTTATGTAAAATAAAAGAACACATTTCACCTAAAGCACCTACAGAGCAAATGAAGCTATCAAAGCATCAACTATTCTAAGCTCCAAGAATTGAAAATTACACAGCCTCATTAGAAAATATGATATCTTACCAAACAAACAAAACACTAAGCTGAAATATTTAGAAGAAAATGAGACATTTTTTTGCACTAGCGAAACAAGTTTCCAAAAAATATGAAACTCAACAATTAAAGAAAGTTGAAAGAATATAGTTGAAGAGTAAGAAAACTAACGGGTCTTTGACGCAAAACTTTGCTCTGATACCGAGCTCGCGATTAAGAGCAGCAGTGCTATTAGAAAGACTGCGGTAAACCATCTGAGTAACGAGCGGAAGAACAGCTGGATTGTTGAAGTCACTGGTGTCCCCAATAGTTTGACCATTACTAACATAACAAACCAACCACAGAACTAAGATAACCAATCTGAGATTACATCCATGTTTAAGCCAATTTCGCCGGTCCACACTCATCTTGAGATTCAAAAGCCTTAAAAGAACACAAAAGAGAAAGTTGCTAAATCAGATGCTACACATAAAAAAAAAAACTTTCTTGATTTATCAAAAAGAGAAGCTTTTTCAATTCTCTTTAAATGGAATGTTTGAGACATTGTGATTTGTGAGTGGAGAGGGAAAAAACGTGAAGGGAGTTGGAGAAACGATAGTGGTCTTCACTGTGTGTGAGGAACGTGAGGAGCAATGTGAAAAACGATCCATCTAATTCCATACATTATATTAATCAATTGTTAAGCTTGACTTGGGTTTAGCTACATAAAGGTTGAGTTTTTATTGGTCTTATTACATCACATCACAAACTCCAAGACAATCTAATTTCAAGAATTTGATAACCCAGAAACATAAAAGTGCTTTCTTTTTCTCCAGATCACATCAAACAAAACAGAGAAAGTTTTAATATTTCTTTCTTAGATTGCAGAATTCAAAGAACCCTAAATTACAGAGACTAAAAGAGTGGAACCAGGATCAATGGAAATGAAAGAAAAAAAAACGTACATTATGACTAGTGAAGTATTGAAGTTCATGACTTGGGAGCTGAAGAATCCATGAAAATTAAAGTTGCTTAGGGAAGCTTTGTTTACTAGTAATCTACAAAGCTTTGAGATGTGCAGGTTAATCCGCCATCTTTGACCTCGACAAGAAAGAAGGAAGAGGGAAGACGAAGAGAGTGCGTTGAATTATTCATTAGGACAAAAGGAAGGACATATAGACTTTAAATTATAATTACGGTTTTAAAGTATCTATAAAAGTGTCAATATTTACCATTGATTAGGGAAAATAAATATTTTATTTCTAAGTTTAGTCAAATTTTCTCTAAAGTATAATGATAGGAAATATTTGTGATTAAGAAAATAAAATTTCCGTTTTATAAGTAGTATCGAAATGCAGATTTCTCTTCCAGAATTCAAATTGTAATAACAAAAGTTTTCTGTAGAAACGTCATTTCAAAATTTGAAACCCTGACTTTTTTATACATTAAACTATAATTGATTGAGGAACATAATTTGTAAAATACTAATTTTTTCATGACTATATAATAAATGATAGAGGGAAATTTTGAATATTCGTCATCATGAGAAATTAAATTTAGGATAGATTGCAAATTGTGTTCATATGTTACAATCAACTGGTCCCATAGTATATTGAATTTACTGGTCCAAATTTGGAAGATAGAAAAGAATTAATAACCGAAATTTTAAAATCCTCAAAACAAGGTTGATTTTTCACGTTTTTAAAACTTGATTCTGTCGAATACATTTTACGGGACAACAGAACGTGAAAATGACAAATGATTTTTCAATTCATCTTATACGTTTAAAAATTATAACTAAATAAGATAAAATTCATTCATTAACTAAATTGTAAATTTTACGTTTTTAAAGTAAAATTTTTTTATTCAATATAAATTTGTTAGAGATTAAAAAATAAGAATAAACAAAAAAAATTATTATCGTTTTATTGATTTCATTATTATTAGTCATTGATCATTCCATTATCGTTTTGGTGGCATTACCAATCACCGAGACGGTTGATATAGACGATAGTAGAGAAAAAAGTAAAGTAGGATGAACATGAGTCACTGAGTCAAATGACAAAGAAAGTGATTGTCCATTTCTTTGGTAGTGGAGGAACTGAACCACAAAAAAATCTCAAAGCTTTTCATGTAAAAGACTATAAAAAATAAATCGTTTTTCGTTTTGGCATTTTTGCATTCCACCTTAACGCCTATGACGTGAAGAGCTAGACATATATTTTATCTTCTTGTTTTTTAGATTCTTTTCAGCAATTGTCCGTAAGATGAACAAAAGATCCAAACTTTTTTTCTCTAAAAGAAGAAAGTCCCAAGCCTCACCAATCGGAACCTGTTTCTTTATTAATCAAATCGAGCTGAGCCCGTAACAAAACAGATAAGCCCAATCAACTCACACTTTTACCTGATATCTTAGTTGGCCCATTAATAAACCCACCCAAGTCCATACATATTGCCTATTAGAAAATGACCAAAAACACCTTTCGCGCATCTCGAGATCTCTCCCTAAACAAAGTCGCAACGGCCGGTGTCAATAGCCTTTGCTTTAAAGGGTATTTTAGGAAAACTCAATTTGAATCTCCCAATGCTCGTCTTTGCTTTTTTACTCTCTCTGTCTTTTGTCCTTTTCCGTCATTTCACATTACTCTCTTCTTCTTCTTCTCCTCTCTGACCGTTTCTCATCTCCAGCTCTCATTTTCTCTCTCATCTTCAACCTTAACTCTCTTTTCTCTCTACTCTTTCTTTGGACGAATCTGTCTATTGTTTGTAAGTTTTCAAGGAAGGTAAAGAAACAGAGAGATCTAACTTCGGTGAGTGTACAAACCATTATTTTCACTTAAGCAAGTTTTGTTTGTTAAACTTTCATGCGGGTTTCTGGTGAATGATTCGATTCCATTATTGCTTTGTTTTTTTTTGTGTGTTTTCGAAGTTTTAATTTTTATTACAGTGGAAGGTTCATGTCGCTGGCCGTGGGCCTAATCTCCATTGGTGTTAGCTAATAACAATAATGTCTAATTTTTGTCGCATTTATTGTTTTTAGTTCATCTTATATATAAATAGTTGATTCTCTAAAAGGGTTTTAGGACTTTCTTCTTTTACACAACAAAAAGTTTGGATCTTTTGTTCATCTATTTTTTCTTTGAGTTTTTTTTTCTGTGTTCATCCTCTGTTCTATTTTTTTTTTCTTCTCATTCTTGGGTTGATTTTTGACTTCTGTTTGGGTTGATTTAGTCTGCAGGGTTTAAGCAGAGGTTGGTTTGTGGATTCTTCGATTTCTTCTTCAGATTTAGTCTACAATGAAGTGAGAATTTCTAAAGATAAACAAAGAAAAACTTGAGACTTTAGCAAGGTACGACCTTTGACTTTATTAGTTTGTTTGAAAACTTGCTCCTAAAATTTGAAATCTCATAGTTTTAGTAGTTATGTTCACATCATCAGGTCTCATTATCACTCTTTAACATTCATTTTCTTGTTAAGCTCTCTTAGGTTTAATTAAGCCATGGAGCTCTGTTCTAGGGTTTGTAGATGAGAAATGTCTTAAGGGTCTGTTTGGTTAGCTGCATAGCGTTTAGAACGCTGTTGCTAGTGCGTTCTAGAGTCTAAAACCACAATGAGACATTGTGGGTCTTGTGTCTGATTGTACTAAATGTATTTGGTGGGTTTGTCAGGCTTTGAAGTTGTCCTGTTCTTTCAAAGGGTTAATAATCAATTTTTTACCCATACATCTGGTTTTTAAGGTTTGTACTGTTTTCACGTTAGGGTTTTTAACATACTAATAGAGATTTGTTCTGTTTCTTTAATGGTAGTTCTTAGAGAGGTGAAAATAAACAAACATATTCTTCTGAATTATTCTGCATAAGTCATGTGTTTTTTGCAGAGATTATATGGGTGCAATTTTTTAATTGTTTGTTTGATTCTGTAGCAGCACATTTTGACTTATAGCCTCGCAGAAAGAGCAAACATATTCACATAAATAATAAGAAAGAAAAAAAAAAGTAGATTGGTTTCATTCATATAGAGAAATGGTATAGACACAAGTTGCTTATTCTTTTATTCCTTCTCTTATAAAAATAGCATTTTCCAAGCATAAACCATGAACTCTTCACAACTCTTGAAGAATATTTTAAAGGAGTATTCATTGTATATATGCATCCTGATATTTATGTGTTCTCTCTTTTATATGTTGATCACTATTATTGAAACATTCTTTTACTTTGAGCCTTTTTCATATAGTTCTTCACTAGTTTCTTTGATAAAGCAAAGTCCTATTTAGAGATATTACTAAAAAGATGCTTGGCCCTCCATTAACGGTCCTTGATCCAAGTATTAAAGCTTGTTCCTCTTTTTCTTTATGTATCGTTCATCATTGCAGTTCTGATTCACTCTCTTGCTTTTTAATTCCTTTTTTGGTGATTCTTGTCTTATTTTGTTACTGTGTTCTTGATACTGTTGTCTCCGTACTAAGCTCTTTTTGTAATGGATCTGCAGATGGAGACTGTGAGACCAATGGTTGTTGCTCCTAAGGGTAACAAACTCAGACGCAAGTTTGCTAAAGTTCTTAACATTCATAAGCTAACGGGTGTTGCTCCAGAAGGAGAAATGAAGAAGATAAAGTTCGATTCCAAAACCGCTAAGTTGTCTGAGTCGTTCTACAAGCTTGAGGAAGAGTATGAGAGAAGTCAGGGATTGGAAGCTCTTCTTGCGAAGCTTTTTGCTACGGTTTCTTCGATCAAAGCGGCTTATGCGCAGTTACAGCATTCTCAGTCTCCGTATGACTCTATCGGGATTCAAAAAGCAGATAACTTGGTAGTCGCCGAGCTTAAGACTTTGTCTGAGCTGAAACAATGTTTCATGAAGAAACAAGTGGATCCAAATCCCGAAAGAACTCTGGTTCTCGCGGAGATTCAAGAGCTGAGGAGTCTATTGAAAACGTATGAGATAATGGGGAAGAAGCTGGAGTCTCAGTACAAGCTTAAAGACTCAGAGATTATATTTCTGAGAGAGAAACTTGATGAATCGATGAAACAGAACAAGTTGACAGAGAAGAGACTTAACCAAAGCGGACAACTTTGCAATCCACTTGACAATCTTCACCTATCTGCGCTAAATCCAACACATTTCGTTACTTATCTGCACCACACAGTCAAGTCCACCAGAGGTTTCGTCAAGCTAATGATCGAACAAATGAAACTCGCTGGATGGGATATTTCATCAGCTGCTAATTCGATCCATCCCGGTGTGTTCTACTACAAGCAAGACCACAAGTGTTTCACTTTCGAACACTTTGTCTCCAATGTGATGTTCGAAGCGTTTCATCTACCGTACTTCTCAACTTCAAGCGAGTCAAGAAGCTACAAGAAGAAGAAACAGAGCAATGCAGATAGAGAAATGTTCTTTGAAAGGTTTAAAGAACTCAGGTCGATGAAAGCGAAAGATTATCTAACCGCGAGGCCTAAATCAAGATTCGCTAGGTTCTGTCGAGCCAAGTACTTGCAGCTTATACATCCAAAGATGGAGCAAGCTTTCTTCGGACATTTGCATTTGAGAAACCAAGTTTCTGCTGGTGAATTCCCGGAGACGAGCTTATTCTCTGGATTTCTTGAAATGGCGAAACGAATTTGGCTTTTGCATTGCTTGGCTCTCTCTTTTGAACGTGAAGCTGAGATCTTTCGAGTACCTAAAGGTTGTAGATTCTCTGAAGTGTATATGAAGAGTGTAGCAGAAGAAGCGTTTTTCCCGGCGGCGGAGAGTTCGCCGGAGTCTGAGCCACGTGTCGCGTTCACGGTTGTTCCAGGGTTTAGAATTGGGAAGACTTCAATACAATGCGAGGTCTATCTCTCGCTTTCATGATCGCCGTTTGATCTAAGATCCGAAAACGGACGGTGAAGATTCTTGGGCGGTTTGGTAATTTCTGAAAATGGTGGGGTATGTTTAGAAAATTGAGAAAAATTGTGGGCCGTTGGATTTGAAGTAGCGAACTAGAGTTGTGTTTATGTTTTTTTTTTTTCTGTCTTTTGAGTTTTGTCGATATTAGTTCAGAGAACACAGAGGCATCTTTTAGCTGTTGTCCATTGAATATTTATCTCTTTTTAATATAATATGTAAATATTTTATATGTTTTTTAGCCTACTTGGAGAAAAATAAAATAAGGAACGTAATGTTGGAAATTATCGAATTTTTAAGGTGTATAAAAGATTTCGTATATGATTGAAATTCAATAATATTTAATACTTGAAGTGTTGGTAAGATAGAATTTTATATAATTTGCATGTACATATAAGCATTGGATCCATTGTAAATGTATTGCTGGTCTATGAACCATCCAGCACTGTGTCTCCCTGTTTTGTGTTGGCACATGCACATTACAATTCTCGTCCACCATTTCTTCCTAGAAAAAAAAAATGAAAAGATTATAATGGTCAATGTATTCCTGCTTATTGATTAAATATATGAACACGAATAGAAGCCAATTTGTTTGAATATATTTCGTGGGGTTCATTTATGTTTAAATATTGATAAGGTGTTACTTATTGATTATCGAAGAAATTAGTTGTATTGACTACAAAAACACGTCAAAATTTTGTGGGATACTACCACAAAGGCGGTGGCGCGGTGCTATCAAAAGTTCAACGAAAAGACAATATTATTTGCATTAAATTATTGAGTTTACACGTAATGGTATTTGGTGTGCATTTATGAAATAGTTTTTTTTCTGTTTTTTTTTTTGTAAATTTTAGTGATGAGTCTGTGCCAAGAATCTAACATCAATTGACCAAATATTATGGTGGGGTTCGGATCTAAACCAAAGGACTGAATAAAATCTTTAAAAATTGGTTTCAATGTTTGTCGGAAAAAGCTCCTTTTTCACTTTTAACGTTATTTGGTGGTGCTTTGAAAGTGAATAACCTAGTCTTGTCTTCATCATTTTACAACCTCTATAAGTTAAATGAATGAGCTGTTTATATATTTTCCAAAATATAATGTGAATAAAATATAGTATTAGCGTACTTCCTAGAAGATTTATAACTGAAAATTTGGAATTTTACATGTAGATAGATTTTTGCAAAATCATTGATATATAGGCTCGTATGTTTCTGATAGATCATTGATGGCTTCAGAGCTTTGATACACAACGACACTTAGCTAATTTATACGTCAATGGCGATCACAGAGAATATATTGATCCTCCGAGACTTTCAAATTGTTCATGGCAGATGTTAAACCCTATTAGTCCTAAATAGACTGATCATGAACGAAATATGATATCCAGAGATTACTCATTGAATTGAATGTGCATTGTGTTCAGTTATTGTGAATGCATTCAAGAAGATTGGAGATTTCTTGATCAAGTTTTGTGTATCAACGAATTTGTAGATAAAAATATATCGGTCATACCATCGGACAAGAATTAAAATATGGTAACCTAAGAAGTAAGTCATAACAAAACGAATAGGATTATAATTATAATATAGAAGACACCGAGAAATTGAAACTTGAAAGAACTAGGTAAACTAAAATTAAACTTAATATAGCCTTGAACACACTTAAATCAACTTCGTATCCTCTACAAAGTCTAGAAAAGTGTGAACGCAATCAGCATACTTTTTAAATCCCTTGATTTGGACTCTTGTATAAGTCTTTCTCTCGATATTGTAGAAGAAAATGTAGAAAGGGTGTAGAGAGCCCCCGGATGGCGAAAACACAATCTCTCCCGTACAAGTAATTTCAACAATCCTTTTCCCGGAGACTACGGATGGCAATATGCATATACTTTTGGACCATTTATGTTTTTCAGCATCTTCTAGAACATGGAACACAAGTTTTTCGTTTCTAGACTGAACGTCATACTGATGTACACCTAATTTACCTTTGCAGTTGAACAAACGCAAATTGCACATGCCATCAATGTTAACAAAGCTGACTTTCTCAATCTTAAAGTCAAAACAAACTATCTTAGAAGATCCTTGATAATAAGCTTCAGAATACAAAACACCATTTATGCATATTGCATCATAATTAATAGAATAACGTGGAATTACTGGGTCGTGGATCGTCCGCCATAAACGTTCTCCAGTCTCCAATGTCAAAACCTGATGGATATTGGGTAGTGTTCCACAAGGTGACCATGTCACACACAACACTTTGAACTTTTTGCTGATAGGATCATAGCCAAAACTGAATCTCTTAGTTCCTATCGTTTTCAGTTTGGGTAAGGTTATGAACTCTCCAGTGAGAGGGTTAACAATCACCAGGGGTTGTCTGCTTAGAAATGTCCCAAGGAAAACCAAGCCACCGAGCGCGGTGCAGATTTCAGTTGGAATTTTTTTGGGAAAACACTTATAAGGAGTGGCTTCAACTACAAGAGAAGAGTTCTCATCTGGAATTTGAGGTTGAGGTGAAGAGAAAACCAATAACTCTGTATTAACTTTGAGGGCGAAAAAGAGCCTTCGAAGAGCTACAGATTTAGTCAGGTACAGCTCCGTGAAATCAGGACCACGAAGTATGGATTCCCATAATTTCGATACGCAATAAAACCTAGCTATAGATTTTGGGGGAAATCTCGATAATATATCAATAAGAAGATCAACTGGGATTGAGTCTATGTAGTTTCTTACCAAGTTCGACGATGGTGTGATCAAACGATCCTTTGAGAACTGCTGCTTCAGTTTTTCCATGGCGGATGTTTCAAACCCTAAGAATCACTTTACACGAAAGAAATCGACTTTGGCGGCTTCTCATCTTTATTTCAACTGAATTTATAGTCTAAGTAATAGGCCCAATTACTTTATCACCAAGCCCACACGTATTTGTTAGTAATGCGTAAGATGTAATTTTCCCAAAGATTACAATTAAGCAATTTGACTTTTACTAAAGACAACAAGGCCTTGCATTGTTGAAAAGGATCAGTGGATTGTAACAAAAACTCGCAAGATAAAGCCTCAAATCAAAGTAAGAACAAACGTCGTTTTTCTCCAAGTTGAATATAAAACCACCAAAACGTCGTTTTTGCTTCATTTTATAAATACCTCATTTAACTATGATCCTCCGAGTCCTGTTGCTTCAGTTTCAGGATCTCTTGGAGAAGAAGGCAGAGACTATGTTTGGTTTGATTCTGAGCGTTGACTTCCACGATTTTCAGCTTATTTTGCAACGCCAAACGATAGGCTCTGTTAGTATACCCATGATGGACGAACTGTTTTGGACATTGTTCATATGATTTCAAAACCTTACAATAGACTGAAGGGTAATAACTCTGGTGAAAAATGGATGGCCTGCAGAGCTTTTATCGATACGCAACGACACTTAGCTTTAGACTTTAATGGCAATCACGAGTGTATATTGATGATATGAGTTTTGGAGTTGGAAGATATGTGGTATGTTGCATCGAGAGATTTTTAGGTGATCCTCATAGAGTTGGAGATTGTTAAACCTTAAACAGATACATGTATAATATGGCATGAGATTACTTATTCGTTTTGTGAAAAAAAAACCTCGTGGTTTATAATTTTAAAAGAGTTTTAGTGACATGTACAATCTCTTGTTATTCTATCTAAGATTTTTTAAAATTTTGTTAAAGTTTTGCGTTATTCATTTAAGATTTGTAAAAAATAATCTAAAATTCTTATAAATTTGGGTTACTGGATTTATACCTTTTTTAGTAGGGGAAGGGGGAAACCCCCCAAATAGAAAACTAAAAACAACAACAAAAAAAAGAAAATAAACTACATCTGAACCGTACGTAACCGCACCGATCCATTAGCATCCTCCAGAGCTATCAGAGCAACCGACTTCGGCATCGAAGCACAAGCATGAAAACCCAACGGTAGAGAAAACGCATAATTGGTTAAAGTTTTGAAATACGGTAGAGAAAACGCATAATTGGTTAAAGTTTTGAAATACGGTAGAGAAAACGCATAGTTGGATTCATAATTCGCCTTTTTCCCAAAAAAAAAAAAAGATTCATAATTCGCCTTTCTATACACATGTGAAATACGGACTCATACTTTTATAAAGTCAGTAAAAGTTTTGTGTTATTCAATTAAAATTTAAAACAAAAAAGTTTTGGATTGTTAATGAACTAAATTATTATGTTATTAGTTCATAACTTTCTATATTTTTCTTCACAAAGTAAAGTCATTAGAAAATCATAATAAATATTATCAAAATATAGAGTTTATTTGAGAAACTTAACAAGATTATGAAAAACTAATTCACAAAATTATAAAAAAAAATCTATGAGTAGTTTAGAATCTTTCATTTATTTACTTTCAATAATTTGATTAAGCTCATCAAATTCTTTGTGAATTAGGAACCAGTAACACCCTCTTATTGTTACGAACAAAACATTATTGTTGCGAACAAAACATTGGTAGGTGGGAGCAATTTTTGAAAGCAAATTTTAGAAGTTTTTTTTTTTAATTTCTAGGCCTACACGACTTTAGATTTTTTGAATCCGGATGCATGTCTAGTTCTTGTATTAACTAAAGACAAAAAAAATACAGTAAGCAACAATATTGTAGAATTAAGTTAGCCTGTTTTTAATTAAGATAAACTCCAACCAATCTTAACAGGAACAATATTTTTAATAGTTGAAATCCAAAATATAAAGACTCAAGTTATAATTAAAGCCTTGAACGATCACTTACATAAACTTCGTATCCTCAACAAAGTCTAGAAAAGTGTGAAGGAGAGTGAAATTATGCTTAAACTCTTCAAATCCCTTAACATGCACTCTTGTACAAGTCTTCGTCTGGATATTGTAGAAGAAAATATAGAAAGGGCTGGGCATATAGCACGCGTAAGGTGAAAACACAATCTCTCCCGTACCCGTCACTCCAACAATCCTGCTGTTGTGGACTATAGGTGGCAATATGCATATACTTTTGGACCATTTATGGTTTTCAGCATCTTCAAGAACCCACAATACAAGTTCGCCGTTTCTTGAATATTGATGTGCACCTAATTTACCTTTGTAGTTGAACAAAGTCCATTTATAACTCCCACGGAACATGCCTTCATCAGCTATGTTAATAAAGCTGAATTTCTCAAACCTAAAGTCGAAGCAAACTATCTTAGAAGATTGAGATTCTTCAAAATCAGCTCCGTAGTACAAAACACCATTTATGCATATTCTATCAAAACTACGATAATGGGGAAGTATTGGATCTTGGATCGTCCTCCATAAACGTTTTCCAGTCTCCAATGTCAAAACCTGGTGAGTATTGGGTGTTCCATAACGTGACCACGTCATACACAACACTTTGAACTGTTTGGTGATCGGATCAAAGCCAAAATAGCTTTCTCCAACACCAGTGGCTTTCACTTTGGGTAAGGTTATATAATCTCCACTGACAGGGTTACAAATCACCCGCGTTTTTTTTCTTAGCCATTTCTGAAGGAAGACCAATCCACCGAGCGTTGTACAGATTCTGGTTGGCAAATATTTCGGAAAACGCTTATATGGGGTGGCTACAAGAGAAGAGTTATCATATGGATTTTGAGGTTGAGGTGAAGAGAAAAACAATAAATCTTTATTAACTTCCAAGGCAAACAAGAGCCGTGGACGAGACATAGACTTAGTCAGGGACTGCTCTGTGACATCAGGACGACGATGAATGGATTCCGATACGCAACGAAACCTAGCTATAGACTTTGCCGGGACTCTAGAAAACATTTCAATAAGAAGATATACTAGGATTATGTCTGACTATTCTCTTACCGAGTTCGAAGATTATGTCATCAATAGATCTTCTGAGAAATGCTCCTCTAGATTTTTCAAGGCAGATATGTTTCAAACCCTAGAATCACCCTTTCAGAGCAAAGTCGACTTTGGTTGTTTATTTCAATTGACTTTATTAGTTAAACGATCCTAAATGGGCTCTTTAGGCCCAATTACTTTATCATCCATTTTTATCCATTTGCGTGTTTCGTTGGTATTGAATAATACCAAAACAGATTCGGTTCATATTTAAACCAAAACCAATAACCCCTCCTTAAAAGGCTTTGATTCATTTGTTCATTCGGTTCAGAAATTTCAATTCTTCAGTTCATGAGTGTATATAATAAAGTCAGGGATGATTTTTGAATAGAAATCAATTTTAGATAAAATTAATAGTTAGTACAACAATTAAGCAATATGCCTTTTGCTGAAACACTCTTCTTTTGTCCAAATTTACATGTCTTATATATGTAAATCTTTTACAAAACCAAAATCGAAGTAAGAAGAACAAAACGTCAGTGTCTTTCTTGGACACAATCGAAACAAGTTTCACCTGCAACTAGTGGTCACAGTTGATAAATTGAACACTGGGAATGTGTTGGACTTTGTAGTAATCTTCTCCACCTATTACCAGTCTCTCAGTCCACTCCCTTTTCATTCTTTCTATCTTCAGTTCCTTTAAGCATGTTACGTATTTGAGCCCATCCGGAAGTTGCTTCAACTTCTTGCAATTGTCTATAGTCAGAGTACGAAGACATGGCATCGACCCTTCTTCTACTCTCCACTCTACCAACTCTTTTTTATACGACATTTTTAGAGCAAGTAGTTGAGGAAATCCGCCTTTCGAGCACACCATTCTCCTTCCCAAGAATGCACCGGATGAAAGATAAACCGATTTCAAATGAAGCAACTTCTCTAGAATCGGCATTGGATCTTCCTCCATGCGGCATCCGATTAGCCATATGTGGGCAAGGTGAGGAGGGAATCGGTATTGATCCGGAAACCTTGGCAGATGCATTGACAATGTTAAATCCTTTAGATGAATAAAATCAAGAACGAGGAGCTCTCCCCCATGATTTGCCACGCTGACTTTTTGGAAATCATGAAAACTAAGCGTCTCGAGATTTCTCAACTCACGAAGAGATAACAATAGAGTTTCGAAAGTACACTCGCCACTGAAAATCACGTTGAGAACCGAGAGCTTAGTCATACGGAGGAGGTCCGTCACACTACCGTGTTTCGTTGAGAAATTCGTCAACGACTCTAAGTTCACTAGATCACCTAATTCCAACTTGGTTTTAGCAGGCATTGAACGAGGTAAGCGAAGGTACCTCAGTTCTTGCATCTCTTTCAAAACATTTGGCACATGAACTAGTAACCGATCAGCAACACCTAAGTTCAAACAGAGCAGAAGCTTTAGATTCCCCAGAGAAGAAGGTAGATGAGATACTCCAGCCTCGTATAAGCTCAAGAATCTCAAGTGAATGAGATCTCCAATGCTGGATGGTAACTTCCCTCCTTCAAACTGTACGTAAGAAAGATCTAACACTCTAAGCAAAGGCAAACATTGGAAACCTCGAGGCTTCCAAAACTTTTCCTCGACTCCAAATATCAATACAGATCTGGCTTTTTTATTATCTTTATGTCCCAGCATATGAAGTGCATTACCACTATGTAGAACAAGTCTGCGAGATCTACAAGGAGATTGTGCATTGATGGTAGTACTTGTAGTTGTAGGGACTTTGACAACTCGAATAAAGTTCTCTTCTTTGGCTTTAGATAAACATACTTCTCTCATCATGTCATGCATTTGACAATACTCTATTCTCGAAGTCAAATAGCTTTCTTCAACAACAACCATATTTCTCCTCACTAGCTCTTCTAGATAGCTTTCTCCAGTATCTTGAATGGTTGATCCATCATGAAACGGCGTTATTATTCCTTCTGCAACCCAATAATTGAACAATATCTTCACATCTATCTTGTAATCTTCAGGAAAATGGGCCAAGTAAAAGAAGCAATGCTTTAACTGCATAGGCAAATCTTCATAACTCAGAGACAATACTCGGTAAACCGAGTTGGAATTGTCGTCACTTAAACCAGATTTTCCTACTATATGAGTTACAATATTGCTATGTACTCTTTTCCACTCTAGAACTGTATGTTTCTTAGCTAACAACCCTCCCAGCACTTTAACGGCTAACGGTAGTCCTCCACAATATGTGACCATCTCCTTTCCCATGGCTTCATCAACCTTGAATTCTGCTAACCAGGACAAAGTAATATGTTTACGATTAAAGCCCTGAATAGATTATAAATATCTAAAAGCGAAAGAGAAATTAAACTTCTTGGTATTAAGGATTCATTAGAGAAAATACAAGATTCTTGGTCTTGATTTATGTATGAGAGCGTACCAGTTTTGTCTCTCCTAGAGCTTACTATCCTCTCAAATAGCTTCCAACTTTGTTCGGGAGTAAGGATTCTTGGTCTAAAGGCAAAACATGTTGGATCCGCATGTAAACCAAGACCTTCATTGCGAGAAGTAAGTAACATTTTCCAACCTGCAAAATACTTCTCGTTTCATGATAGTGAATAAAATGCATCTATCACCAATGTATGTCAAACTTGCTTTCATCTCTCTCTTTTTATAAACACGTACTGTATAAGTAAAGTGCTTTTATGTATGTACAATTAGAGCTCACCTCTTTTATGTGGAAACACCGCTTTTATTCGGTCCCAGTCTTCTTCTTTCCATACATCATCAAGGACAAGCAGATATCTACCGCTTTCCAACAACTCAAAGAGTTCACCTTGGAGTGTATATTCGTCCATCTGTATAATGCCCTCATCATATGGTCTAAGATCTTGCAAGATCCTCTGCCAAACATCTTTTCGCGTAAACTGTTGCGAAACACAGACCCATGAGAATCCATCAAAATGGCGTCGGACAATGTCATGATGAAAAACTTGTCTCGCGAGTGTCGTTTTACCAATACCCCCCATACCAGAAACAGAAACCACTTGAACGCTATCATTCTCCACCAAATGATCAACCAGTTCTTCAACACTCTGATCCAACCCCACAAGATCACTCTCAGAGTTTCTAGAAAATGTTTGTCGGATCTCCCTTTGTCTTTCTTGAAGAGACAGTGAACGTCCACCACCATCAGCAATATGTTGTATCCCTAAACTCTGCATTCCCACAATCACCTCAGAGATCCTCTTAGTTATACCTTCGATATCAGAAGCAAATTTCCGACGATCTACTAAAAAGCAAGCAAGTGTTCTCACCTGCTTCTTGATACCTTTTTCTTTTCCTCTAAGTTCATTCAGAAGAAACGATTCAATTATATCATCAGCATCATAAACAATGTCCTTGACATCTTCCAAGAAGTTTCTCACCCTTTCTGTTTCATTCTTCTTAGCATCTGCATCCTTTAACAACGACTGTAACCTTCCCAGCTGACGCTTTAGTCCATCAACTTGCTCATCTATACCATTCAATCGCGCAGATTCTCGACTCAGAAGCTCCCAGAGCTTCTCAACTCCAAATGATACAACTGCCTCAGCCATACTACAACAAACTACAAAAGACAGATCAAAGCAAACCAAACAGGAAGAAAAATATATATATGAAACTAAGACAATAACAACACTCAGTTTGGAAGAAGAGAGATCAAATTTTTAAAAAGTCAAAGTCAACCTTATCCAGCTACCAATTCATTGGCTGAGTGTTGTCCACAGTAATCTCTTTTTTTGATTCTTCATTTTGATCAAATCGAATATATTCTAAAGGGTACATGAAGAATAGAGTTTACAAAAACCAAGACATTGGCAATGCCGTAAACCAAACCGGTTCAAATAGCCATTCCATACAAGAGCTAAATAGCCTGATTCATACAACATCTCTAGTTTAATGTAGTAGAAGAGTTTCTATTTCACCTTCCATTGCTCGAACTCCATGGAGTTTAACAAGAAGGAGCTTGCGTTTTTATGACCACCACCTCCGAATCGCTGTGAAACCGGTGTTGTGTCTTCTTCTGCAACACTCCTCAAACTTATTTTCAGTTTATTCTCATCTCCAAGCTCAGGAACTCTGTAAACAACAGCTCCAACACCTCGTAAACTCAGATTCTTACTCTTCTCAGCCAATTGATTCCCTAACTCGCTTCTAAGCTCTGTAATCTCATCAGCATTTACAGCTAAACACCGTCCAAACTCCTCATCACCTCCAAGAACAATCTCATATGACTGTTCCAACACCTCGTGAATCAGTTTATGTTTCTTGGACAAACTCTGTTTTCCTCTGTTGATCACACTTTCATGATCCAATGAGAGTAGCTGATCAAACAAAGATTGGTTCTTATTGAAGTCGTATTCAATCTTTAAGTCCAATATTCCACTGTTGAAAGCTTTGCTCTCTGGTAACTCCCACTTCCATATATCCGCGTCTTCAATATACTCGAAAACACGTCTCATTCTCTTGAAATCATTCATCTCTTTGCAACTTCCTCTACTTTCTTCAACCAACTTCTGAGTAAAATAGTCAAACGCAATAGTCGCACCACTTCTCTCTATATCCAAAACACTAGTAACGTTCTTGCAAGTCAAAGAGACATCACCTAAGCTATCAATAGCGGTTTTATGGTGATCGAGGATCACGACATTGTCGACTTTAGGAGAGACTTGGTGAACGAAACCTGGAGGTCCAGTGAAATCAAAAAGATAGAGATGACTGATGTCTTGAAGTGGAAGTTGGTTGATTGTGATTGGAGAGTAGACTGTGTTGGGGAAGAACAGTGAAGGGATTGACTTTGCTGAGAAGTAGAGATGAGCAGCTAAAGCTGCGAAAACACCGTCATGGCAAGGATAATGGTAAAGCACAGCCATCTTCTTCACTCCAAGATTCATTCCTGAAACCTAAAAGATCAATACTTTTTAATACACAGAACGATTAGCCGAAGAGGAGGAAAATTTATCAGACAACTAAGAAACACTCTGGACTTTATTTAGGGTTCTGATGAAGTGCAAATGACGAAAACACCCTTATATACTCGTTGAAAATCAGGTAGCATCCGTCAAAAAAAAAAAAAAAAAAAAAA
>Ga0041059_1001067_pt1 | contig 21791 bp, 22 predicted proteins | sample AraColnosormetaG_FD_56232 | JGI IMG/M metagenome (GOLD analysis project Ga0041059, IMG submission 56232) | Arabidopsis roots microbial communities from North Carolina, USA - Col MF nosort | ecosystem: Host-associated > Plants > Roots > Unclassified | place: USA: North Carolina | collected... | reverse complement strand
AATTAAGGTATGGTAAAAAAAAAAAAAAAGTCTTATTTTGCGCCATGGACCAAATGTATTCAAAAGCTGATATGTTTACAGCACAAAACAACAAGATATCAATGAAAATAAGCTAAGATCCGAGGGTATAGTATATTGGTTTATGCAACTATCTCCTGGATACAAATCTAGCATTGTGCATGTATCAATACAAAATAATCAGATATTTGAAAGCTCCCATTGTCATAAACTCCCAATGAATTATTCAACAATGATCATCTAAGACATAAGGTAAACTTCAGAGGCTGCTCATGCATGTGTGGGTTTCCATAAGCCAAACAAGTGAGACTTAAGACTTGTTATCAAGTTCTTCCAACACAGCCCACAGTTTTGGATCCGCATAGTTCTCGATGAGAAAAGCGGGTTTTGCTTGCATAAGCAGGCTTGCTGGATTCCCTGTAGTCAGTCCAATCACTGGCATTCCAGCTGCAACTCCAGCTTTTATCCCAGAGATCGAGTCTTCGAAAACTAGCGTGTGCTCCTTTGACACGTTAAGCACTTCAAGAGCCTTCAAGTAAGGTCCAGGGTGTGGTTTGGGAAATTCACATTCAGAGCCAAGAATCACTGCTTGAAAGAAATCAGTCAGACCAAGTTTCGATATCATGAGCTCTGCGTTTTCTTTTGGAGCGTTTGTTACCGCAGCTCGTTTCAATCCACGATCTTCGATCCATTTGGTCAGTTTTATAAGCCCATCAAGTGGCTTTATCTTCTCTGCAACAATTCTAATCATCAAGAAAAAAGAACAAAACAAAGTTACTCCAAATGAACTCAGACCTGAAAAGAGTTTGTGACATTAAAAGAATGGAGGAAACACAGAAAAATAGCTTACTTGCGGTAAAGAGCTTCCTTTTCATCACAGAATTTTAACCCTCTTGAAACATCATCAGGGAACAGAAGTAGAGCAATTTCAGAATTGTGTTTTCCAGCAATGTTCTCAACAAAGAATTTCTCATCGATTGGGACACCATTGTTAAAACCAATCTGCGAATGATAGAAAGAAACAAAATTGATTGACACGAGAGCTTGAAACTGAGTAATAGCAAGGTTCCATAGCATATTATTCACAGTTTTCTAAAGTCTTGTTGTAAATTTGGAAGTTATAATGACATTAAAAAAAGCAAGGAACCTCTTGAAGCAGTTCTTGGAAGGCAATAAGGTGGATGGGATCTGAGTCACAGAGTGTTCCATCAACATCAAACAGAATGGCTTCTAATGGAGCTAGTTGTGACAGAGAAGGTTTGCTTCACCACAAATCAAAAGAGTTCAATAATATTAAAATCACGAGAAACTGCGATGAGAGTGCATCAAAAGGATCAAACTTTAGATACCATAATCAAATGGGTTTAAGATCAAAGACCAATTAGAACCATTTGATGTTTATGTAACTATAATCAGGAATTTTAGGCAACGAGTTCCATTGATCTTGGAGAAACAAACACTAGCACAAAAATCGCAGTTTTCTAACAAAAGTAACACAAAATCCTAGAAACATAGTGGGAGACGAAAATGGAAGCTGAGACCGAAGATTACTAAGATGAACAAATATATAGAGGCAAGATCATGTATAAATGAGATTATTATAAGCATCATTGATGATCAGACAAAGCGTACCTCTCAGAAGGATTAAGATCAGAGAAGCCATTCATTGTGATGAGACCCGAAGAAAAACGGATCTGCGATTGCAAAACAAATGGTTTTGAGAGATTTGTCAACAAACAAACAACAGAGAGAGTTTGAAGAATATTTTGTTAAGAGGACAAAACCAACAAACTGAAGAAAAAAAAGTATCAAATGGTCGTCAGAGGAAGATTCGGGGACTATTCTTCGCCACGTGTCACCCACATACTGCCGAAATTTCAAACCGGAATTCATCAACATTCAACCGGTTTAGTTAGAGGTGAAATTCGGTTGGAATCCGTAATTCGGTTTAGTGGTCACATAGAATCTTTCAAATAGAGTTACAAGTTTCACATAAAGAAAAGAAGAGTTACAAGTTTCATTTCTGATTTATGCAACATTTTTTTATTGGAGCTTAATCCTTGTATTAATCACTCATTGTCACAATCGCAAAACTCTTACTCTCGATTCACCGAGTTCATCAAATTTTCATGTCTTTATTACCAAACGGTAGAGAAAACGCAAATTTAGGAATTAGAAACATAAAACCATAAAAAGGGAAATCATAAATCTTCAATAACCAAAAGTATTGGTAATAGGTTTCTCAACACGAAATCAATCGGATTTGGAGAGAAGTGTGAGCAAGAAATCTCTGTAGTTCCCTTTTATCTTCTCTTGGATTCTTTGAGCCAAAGTCTCACCATAAAGGTTATTGTACTCTTCTTTGATCTCATTCATCTCATCACTATGATCTGCTCTTGTAACGAACACTCTTGTCAACCATTTCTTGGTAGTCTTGTCTGCGTCTTTGTTCAGAGACGCATCCAAAATCTAAAACCAAATCACGACAAAACATAAACACAAACGCAGAAATTGGCGTTATAAAACAACCGCAATGAAGAATATGGTTCATATATACCTTGCTGAAATACAGAGCCGGTTTGAGCAAACAAATCAATGCTTCATTGAGAAGAGAAGACTTAGATACACCCTAATGACCAAATTAAACCACAAGATTTTCATTAGAGAATATCAAAACATTAGTATATACAAGAAGTGAGTTGTTGTTATATTTATGTTACCCCAAGAAGATCAGAGCCTTTGATTTCGTTAAAGTGTTTGTAGAGATGTTGGAGATGAAGTTTGCTTCTTGTGGTCAAAATCCTAACAACCTCATCCTTCTCCACGGCTTCTTCGCCTGAAGAAGCCACTGCTTCGGCTAGAATCTTAGCATCGGATTTGGCAGAATCATCCTTCACCTTATTTCCTTCGTATCTATAAGCACTCACGAGCCCCACAAGCAACTGCACAAAAAACAGAGACAATGAGTGAGATAAAAGAAGTTTGAAAGAGACCAACACACTAGAGTATATAAAAATATTGACCTTGCGCTGAGGACCGTGGACGTGAGAGGCAATGTCTTCTTCCATTGATTGGTCGAAGAGAGAGTGGTAAGCTTTACGTGCACCGAGGAGATCCTCAGCAGAGCGTGTGCATGAGACCTCAACGATGAGGTTGTAAGCTTCTTCTCCTTTCTTCAAAGCTTTCTTCACCAACCTTGCATCTCTCTCCCATGGATGCATTGCCCACATCACCACCGCAGTCTACACATCACACACCAAATTGTTCTTAAAATTCCATATCTGAAGTGGAGATACGTTTCAATACTAGAATGTGACTTTTTCACTCATTGTCAACTATTTTTGAAATAGAATGTGAATTTTATCTACTCATTGACCAATTAGTTATGAATGAAAAACTTCATCATTTCCATCGTATCATCTTCTGTGATTTTTTGAGCAGTAAATTATTGGTTTATTTTTAAAGAAATGTTTGAGATCCTTTATAAATACTAATTCATAAAGAAAAAATAAACCAGCTGTAATAATTATTTTTGTTATATAGTTTCTGTATTAATTACATTAACCAAATTAAGCAATTTTAGAATTGTTTTAGTTTTTTGTATTAAATTGTAACATATGGTTGGGTTTATACTTTTATTAGGTAAAAACAAGAATGGTTCCATTTATTATTAGGTTTGACCCCAAAATAAAGATTTTTTATTTGGTAAAAACATTTAGAAAATGTTAAAAATGGAAAGAAGATTAATGGAAGAAAAGAACTGACATTGAAGCGGGAGAACTCAAGCTTGAGGTGTCTGACGAAGTGATCATGACATTTCTCAAAAGCTCTTTCCTCATCTTCAACAAAGAAACTTTTGCTTGCTTTCCTAAACAATTTTCTATGTTCCTTTTGCGATTTCCCCAGTGTGCTTATCAATGCATTCTCATCAACTCCCATTCCCATCCCTATAAACAACAAACATACATTTTTTAGATTTTCAATCTCAAATCCAAATCATTCTTTGTATCTTCCAAGAACCATAATAAAATCAAGAATTAAATATTACAATTACCAGCTGAGATGGCTTCAGTGAGGCTTTCGAGCTCGAGAGGAAGAGCCATTTTCTTGCAGTTGATCTTTTATTACTGTTTTTGATTTCCGGCTCTTGGTTTGGTTTCTGTGGAAATCTATGGAAGAGGGACAAGACGTTTTATATGATGATTAAGGGTAATGTTGTGGTTTATGGGAGAAGAGAAGGGTGTTTTAGGTATTCAATACAAGATTTAAGACAAATGCTAGGGGCATTGTTGTAACAAGGAGTAACGCCCACGCAATTAATTGCATATGTTAACAACTGTTTTACGCAAACGGAATTTACATACTTCAGTAAGTTCAAGACAAATTAACACTTACTGTTTTTCTTTGTCTTAAGTGGAATTTATTAAGTTTGACCACTATAAAAGTTGTACTTAAGTGTCATCATTCATATCTATAATCCAAAACGGAGGTTCTTGAACACAGATAAGAAGAAGAGTTTATTTTCTTTTACAGTTTTCGAAAAGTAGGAAAATTACAACAAGAAGTAGAGTCTGACAAATGAAAGTTTCTTTAGTATAAAATAAAATAGTAAAGAATTATGTAAAAGAAACAGTAAAGAATATTATACTTTCTAAAGAAAATTAAGAAAGTGAAAAAGTTATTTGGAGAAATTACGTTTTCAGAATATAGGTTCTCAAAATTAGATGCAAAGAACATAAACCAAAGTGATTCAAGTGATGGTTTAGGATATGATCATATATCAAAATTAAGATCCATGTGTCGAATAGCTCAAATCTGAATTTGTCAATATTAAAGGCAACTAATCTCACTGAATCTTAAAACATATATAAAGATAATATCTACGAAATAGATAGTCTTTGGTGCCAAGAACAAGGTTTTTTTTTTGTTACTGCGAAACACACATGGACCTATTACAGAAAAATAATGGTTTGAATATCATGGGCAAAGGAGACAGCTTATCTCTTCTTCTCTGTTTTTTTTCTTCTCATTATGTCCAGACTGTCCCATTTCATAAATTATGCACACAATTGTAGTAGATGGCAAGCCTCAATCACATTTGTTTCGCATTATTGTGACTTGTGAGACTAATAATTAAGCTTCTATAATATATATATATATATATATATATATATATTCAACAAGTACTATCACATGTTTTTTTATAGATTATATATTGCTGAATATCTATCTGAATCTGACAATGAGATTTGAGAAGATTGTACAACCACTACATGTGTCGCTTAACCAAAATATAATTTGGTCAACCAATTAAGACCCGATTTATATAGTATATGAGAATTAGTATAAGCGATTTATACATCAAAACGTGTTTTGCACAACTTCCGCTGAAGCTGTTTAATTAGCATGTTCCTCATATATAGTTCAATTTTCCACAGCTCAAATGCCGCCAGCATATAACCCTTACGTCAAATTTCCTCATATTTTATTGTGTGTCATAAGACTTGCGTATATCCAATTATCCATACATGACACGATCGATACTGAAGAATATAATTTGAATATTAATCACGAGATAACTCACTCATTAAAATTTTAAAAAGTTTACAAGATTACGAGATACTCACTTATTGGCATTAAGAAAGTGTGAATCATTAATCAACTTACGTGTAGATTCCAGTACTTTCGCGCCAGGGTCGATTCACATTTGTTTACATTAGAGTGATCAGTTTTTAATCTACTACACACGAATTTTCCATCGAAGGATCAAAAAATTCTAGAGTATGATTATTTTAAAAAAGAAAAGATCACGTTTTACACGACGAGAGGACTAGCAATAATTTGGATCGAGGACAGCTGTGTTGAGCCGTATCATTTGCAAATCGCAATCTATTTATTTATTTGATTTGATTTGGTTATACTTAGACTTCACTCATAAGATCATCCCATCATGTTCCTAATCTTAAATGGTATTTCTATTTCGCACATGTCACAACTTAGACAGTTGACTAAATCATAACTTTATATTTAGGTTTTAAGTATTAAAAATATATCAAATTATATTATAAGTTTTGTAATCTCTTTTTGTTAGTTTAGCCTACCAAAAAAAAAAGAAATCTCTTTTTGTTAGTTCTTCTTGTCTTTTCGTAATCAACTACTATATAACCTATATATTTATTTATATAAAGACATTGTTAACTTCGTCATCAAAACCATTTATTTATTTGTCCATTTATTTGCTACCTTAGTTTATTTTTAGTACTATATGAAATATCATACATTTTATTTTATCTTAAATTAAATACGGTACAAGTTAAATTCCTCATTAAAACCATTGTACGTTGTTTTTAGTCCTGTTGTAATATCATTTATTTCATTGCAAGTTTGCAACCTTACAAAAAGTAAAAATATGAAAAGGTTATTTTGTGTTAATTGGAAATTATTACATAGTATGTAGGATATGAAAATAGGTTAGGAGAAAAGATGCTCCATAGAACTCATCAATACACACAACTAATATATGACCCTAATTTTAAATGTCCTCAAAACGAAAAATCTCGACAGAAATAGGCTAATTGCGTCATATTACAGTTTCGTCTTCGGGGGCATTTATGTCAAACACCATCCCCAGCTACATAATTACACCTCCTAAGTAAATAACTCCGCCTTGAGGAAAAAAAACTAAAACGGCTCTAAATTGAAAACAAAAGAAGAGAGAGAGAGAGAGAGACGAAGAAACAGAGAGATTCTCTCGAAAATGGCCACCATTAGAGTACCAAACGAAGTTCCTTCTCCAGCTCAGGATTCTGAAACTCTCAAACAAGCTATTCGCGGTACGTTACATCCATAGCCGCAAGCATTTGTTGTGTGATTCGATGCATTAAGACATAAATCTCTGAATGAAAGTTTTCTCATTCTTGTAGGATGGGGAACAGATGAGAAGGCGATTATACGAGTTTTAGGGCAAAGAGACCAGAGCCAGAGAAGGAAGATTAGAGAAAGTTTTAGAGAGATTTATGGCAAAGATCTTATCGATGTTCTATCCTCCGAACTGTCTGGTGATTTCATGGTAATTATTTCTCTAACATTTCTCAATCACGACTTGAGATTTTTTCTAAAAAGATGTGATTTGATTGAATTGCAGAAAGCTGTGGTTTCGTGGACGTATGATCCAGCAGAGAGAGACGCAAGGCTTGTGAACAAGATTTTGAACAAGGAGAAGAAGAAGAAAAGCTTAGAGAATTTGAAGGTTATAGTAGAGATCTCTTGCACGACTTCCCCAAACCATTTGATTGCTGTGAGGAAAGCTTATTGTTCACTCTTTGACTCTTCTCTTGAAGAACACATTGCTTCTTCTCTGCCTTTTCCTCTTGCAAAGGTCAGTCCTTTCTTCAAGATTAGATAAGACATTTTTTTGGTTTTGTTTGCCTTATGAGAAGCTCAAAATGTTGATTGTATGAAATTGCAGTTACTGGTGACATTGGCAAGTACATTCAGATATGACAAAGATAGGACTGATGCAGAAGTAGCTACTATTGAGGCGGCTATGCTACGTGAAGCCATAGAGAAGAAACAATTAGATCATGACCATGTCCTGTACATATTAGGAACGCGTAGTATCTATCAGCTCAGAGAAACTTTTGTTGCTTACAAGAAGAATTATGGGGTCACAATTGATAAGGTTCAGATTCTCATGGTTTGGTTTGGTGACTTTGGTCTCATGTGTTTGGTTTTCTTTTCTTGGATTATAACATGTTGTGTTGTATGGACAGGATGTTGATGGATGTCCAGGAGATGCTGATCTGAGAAGTCTATTGAAGGTGGCAATCTTTTGTATTGATACTCCTGAGAAACACTTTGCAAAGGTACTACACTAAACATTTGAGCAAGACTAGAGTCAAAAAGTATTTTGAAGGTGTTTTGTTTGTTCCTTAAGTTTTTGTGTTTTAATTTGGCAGGTGGTAAGAGATTCGATTGAGGGTTTTGGAACAGATGAGGATTCGTTGACGAGGGCGATTGTGACGCGTGCAGAGATCGATTTGATGAAAGTAAGAGGAGAGTATTTCAACATGTATAATACAAGCATGGACAATGCTATTACTGGTGATATTTCTGGAGACTACAAGGACTTCATTATCACCTTACTTGGATCCAAAATCTGATCGTTCTTTCGTTTCTTTGTCAGTTGTTATATTCTTGGCTTTGCTTGTGACTTGTATAATCAATCAATACATTGTATTCCAACTCCAGTTTGAATTGTTTAAAAAATAATCAAATTTCTCTTGATTCTTGCATTTTTGAATCAAAGCAAATCTATGTTTAATTTTGTTTTCAAAATTCGTTAAAAAAAAAAAAAAGACACGAGTAAAATACGGCTCACACAGATCATCATCACCTCTGCTTTGCTTTATTCTTGTATTTGAAGTGAAACGGCTAAGCGAATGTAAAAGACTGGTATACCCTTTTGTGTAACGACTATCCTCTCTGACTGGCTCAAGCTTGTTTTGGAGGATTTAAGACAGACCTATGTGTGGAGTGAATCCCAGCTCTGTCTCGACTTCCTTTCAAGTTACTTAACATTACTACTTTCATGGATAATATTGTCTCATATTACTTTGAAATCAGATACCAAAGAAGAAGGATAAACAAGCTTGAATACTCAACTAGAAGTTACAAAAAGTCGGTGAGGAAGGTCAGACAATGCTATTTTTTTCCTCATGTCATGTATCACTTACCAGAATTTACTCAAATGCAGTAAAATTATCTTACAGTAGCAAAAAAAATCCATGTTTCAAACATCAACTCACTTATCACCCTCCCGAAAGGATAACTTTGAAATTCCCAGTTTGTTTTGTCCTAATTCTTCTCATCAGCCTTTCCATTCTCACTGCTAAATCCATTATTGTCCACCTCCATTCCAACCACCTCCTTCGATAATTCACCGTCTATGTCTGGAGATTGGTTTAGCTGCTGCATATTTTTTTCAGATTCATCACCATCTACTACTGAATCACTCTCCATGTCGTGATTACCATCTTCCATCTGTGCCATGTTGTTTTGGTATTGCTCATAAGCTCCTTGTGCCTAACCAATGCATGAAACAAATCAGTTTCCAACTAAACAAGAAAGCTTAGTTATCAGTTATCCAAGCAAGCAGATTGTGTCATTACCTGGTAGAACTTGTTCATCCTGTCGTCAACTATGTGTGCCATCTCTTCAACATCATGAACGAGATAAGAATTTTCAACTTCCTCCACCACACGATCTGTATATGCTGTGTTCTCATTAAAATTGAGTCCGAGCCGATCGGGTCTTTGAAGAAGAAGTTGAAACGTTGGTTGCAGCTCATAGCATTGTTCAAAGAGCGAACGGCGGCAGAACACATACAAACCGAGCCGAGCACGTGACATTGCAACTACCAACCTTCTTACATCACGTAGATGACCTACGAAGCGTGTCCGTACAAGAGAGAGCAATATGAAATCATTCTGTTGTCCTTGGAACTTGTCCACTGTAGTCACCTGAGGAAATAAAATTAGAACAGTCAAAACACAAAACTAACTCTGTGATAACTTTCTTAGGGGGGTATTGCATACCAAAAAACCAAAATCGAAACCTAAATGCCTAGATCGAAACCAAACCGAAATTTATTTATACAGGTAGCTCTCAATACAATCCATACCATATCAGCAACTAACAAAAACAACTTTGAGCAGGATATTTTACCTTGCTCGGCGGGCCAATGAAAGGATACGGAACACATCGTCGGTTGATAACATCACGGATTAAGAGCTTCTGACCATTATATGTTGTCAATATTGATATCTTATTCGCAGGATATCCTAACAATCTCATGTATATATAGACACTGACGATATATTCAGCTTCTCCCTGATTTTGATAAAACCAAGGAGATGGTGTTGATTCTCCTCTCCCCTCATAATCAGGCACATTCACCAACTGATATTCATATGAGAATCCAGCATTTGCTCTTTGGAAGATGGGTGCTTCCTTAACAATGGAAAGGTCTCCTAAATCTCTGTATCTCCAGTTGTAGAGTTTGGCTAAACTTGGCCTGGCTCTTCCTTGAGCATTGAGCTCAATATAAGGAATACCAAGACGAACAAACCTCGTAAACAAACTCTGATCCATGTGACTATATTTCTGGAAAGCCATATTCTTCACCACGGGAGGCAGCTGGTGGTGATCACCAATCAATATACAGCGCTTGAGTCGTGCATGACCATCTTCTTGCCTCTGAAGCAGCATTGGTATGAAAGTCTCAATTTCCAAAATCTGAGCACTTTCTTCCATCAATAAGTTATCATATTTGAACCCTAACTGAAGAAAATCTCTCCTCTTTAATGCAGCATGAGTACACGTCATTGCTACAATCTTTGCTTGTTTGGTCATCAGATAATTTGCTCTATCAGCAGTTGACTTGAGTAGTTCAAAGGCCCTACACTCTTCTAGCTCTTGGAACACAGTCTTGAGATGAGAGAAACAACCTTTAGCTGCCCTCATGTCTTTCTCAAATGACTCCCCATTAAAAACAGGTTTAGGGGTGTCTGAGAAGAAATCTTTGAACGGGAAGCGATCTCGCACAAAAGATTGATTGTCTTCATTTCCTGCACAAGCTGCGAGAAACAGCTCCCAACGCGAGTATACATGAAGCAACCAGAAATATCCAGCTGTTTCACAAGTATATCCTACATCCTCTGGAAGCTGAAGAGATCTTGCTAGTCTCTCAACCTCACTGAGGAGTTCCAGACGCCGAACAAGCATGGCATTGACACGGCCTTGTCTGCTAAAGTCAAGATCAGTGGCAAGCTCTTGTTCACCTTGACCCAAACGAAGTAGATACCGCGCTGGTACATCCCTCTGAAAAAAGATCCATGTAGCATTTGACTCTCAGAACTCCGTCAAACATAAAACATTAAATATGACTCCATATAAATAACAAAAGCAACGAAGATGCCAATAGTACCTCCATTATCTTCTCAAAAAGATCATTCAAAGCCTGATTTGAATGAGTGATTATCAATGTCCTCTGAGAAGGACAGTTGTGGTATAGAACATTCAAAATTTGCACTGCTGTATCAGTCTTTCCGGTACCTGGTGGACCAACCACCATAGTTAGCCCAGGCTGAATACCAGAGATAATTGCTCCAACCTGCAGGAAAATAGTAGGCATGGACATGGTTTAGTTACAACTTGCAACAATGATCCATATTTTGAATCCATACCAAATGTTTTGGTATATTTTCTCATTCTCATCCAAACCACCATGAGGGAGAAAGTGATTTGAACATTAGGTAAAACTTTCTTCAAATAAAACAGAATGATGTGGGAACAGTATTGACCACTCAAATCGATCAATGACCAAATGATTTACGTTACGATGGAAATAACAGGTGCAAAATTTTACATGGGTTATAAGTGTCAGGTACCCAACACAATAAGGCGACATAAAGATGATGAATAGTATTCTCGTATGACATAACTCTTCTGTAAAAGTAGGAAGGATTCTAAGATAATAAATTTGTCATCTTCCAAAACAAATAGCAAGAATGACGAAAAGTTGACAAGTATAGCACAGCACAATTATATAAAAACCAAATCAGCATACTGCACTTAGGATGTAGAAATAAGTAGTACCTGTGTAGGTGTAAATTTAACTGAGTTCTGCTTCGGCTGGTCCTGAGGATAAGGCCCTGGGTCAGGTGGGGTATATGCCTCAACAATAAGTTTCTCCTTCGGGGAAGCATCCACCATATTAACATTATCTGCTGGATTCACTTCAGATATCTTGTTTCCAGAAATAGCACCATTTCCTTTTAGTGTCTTTGGAAGAGTGATTCGAAACGGAGGACTTGGATCCAGAGCTTCAGCACCTTCAGCATTGATGAAAGAAACCTAATATGCACAAATTATTAGAGACATGGAAAGGAACTAGTTCTAGTCTTCTAGATCACATCATATACAAAAGAATATAGGTACTAACCTCATAATCTGAAAAACTTTCACTGAGATGATTTGCATTAAGGAAAGTGTCTTTGAAGTCCACTATTTCCAACAGGTTTGGCATATTAGGCCACTGTGCAGCAGAAGGGTTGCCATACCCAAGAAAAACATTATGCAACCACTCCGGCACAATACAATATTCGTTCATAAGATCTCTGATAGATTCCAGAATAGCCTTGAAGTTGTTCTCTTTTGGTTTCCTCCTCATTAGCACATTAAATGTGCCATACACATCCTCAGCACCTTTTTCAGCGATGTCTGTAACATCTATATGATACTGTGCAGCATCTAAAGCGACAGTCACAGTCCTCATTTCACCTTTTGGGGGCTTCCATTCATCCCGTTTAACTCTTCCAGTAAAATCATTCATCAGATTACCCTCCTCATCGCGGATATCGATGATTTCACAACCACGAACATACTGAAGCCCGAGCCTCTGTGGAACTGTAGCTTTATCAGCTTCCTCAGGACCTAATGGCTCAAATGAAGGGCGTATACAAAGCAAAAACAACACGTCATGCTCTTTAAGGGAATTCCATTCAGATCTTATCTGCGTTCTGTAACTCTTGATACTGAAAGTAACTTCTGCTGTCACAGATGAAGGCTTCTCTTCTCCAATATTAGGCTGTTTCACCTGAGCGATTTTGAAATCATTAATAGGAACCGCCATTCGTGACCAACCACGAAAAGCAGTGTCTCCCTCGTTATTTATATGTGCAAGAAGATGTGGTACAGCTTCTTGTATATCTTCACGAATCTCATAGGTGGATTCTAGACGGAAGAGGTTGAAGTTTCTAAGGAGATAATCATGGAGTGTTAGAAACTGAAGATTAAGCTTTGGAAGAGCAAGGCAACCTTCCCCAGAATAATTAATGCTTGGAATAACACTTTCGTCCCACATGATTTGCTCATTTGGGTACAAAGGCAGAGCGTTTATTGCTTCTTTCTGAGACTGTTGCTTCTCAAAAGAGGAGACAACGACTTCAGTCAGAAAATCTTTACTATCTGCCCAAGGATCATGTCTTGAAACCAGTTTGAGCTGCACAAAAGCAAATGAAAATGAGAACCAATGTAGGTGGCAAGGTGTATAATTGTTGTACGTGAACTTCTAAGGCAACAAAAGTATATTTTAACGAAAACTAAAATTAGCAACAGCAAGAGGCAAATACAGTTTACATATCTCCTTTCTACTCTCCACAGGCACAAATACATCTCTTCACTGATTTCTCACACTACTCTGCGTACTACTGTAATGGCCTAAAGGGAATTCAAACAAGTAGATACATAACGTCTACATTTGTGTCAACCCATAGATCTTTTAGCATGTCAACTTAGACTTTGTATTCTGATTTTGCTAAGCATTTTGCCAATAATATTCACTGAAAGCTCACAACTATAAGAGCCTTAGCATAATGAAACTGGCAGAAAAGATATGATCATCATAGAATTGCCTCAGCAATATTCCATAATCATATCCTGAATTCCCATGCAGAGTTTGTGAACCTACAAGAATATGCTTTCCAGATATATACCTTTGAGCAGACAACATCCCTTAAATCTTCAAGAGAAAGCACAGACAATCTCCTCCGAAGATCAGAACTCTTGTGAATCGAACCAATGTTAGCCAAAGACAGATCTTGCAACTGAAGCAAACCAGATAAAAACAAATGTGAGAATCTAGAGAAGCGTTTGCCAAAAAATATTAGAAAATAAGGAAGAGAGTAGATCAATGACTTCAAAATCCAATAGTAACATAACAAAAATACCTAGTACACAAAACTACCTATCTATTAATTAACCATGATTACCAGGACAATACCTTAGGTATTTTCTTAAAGGCAAGTAGCTGAAACGCCATAAAACGATCGTAATGAAATTGAAGTGCTTCATCATCAGTTAATTGTGTTCCATCATGATCCTTTATCTCAAACTTTTCGTAGAACTGTAACAAGTCAACTAGTTGGGCGAAAAGCTTCCCTTTTTCATGTTTGTATAGGGCACTCAGTCGACATTTGGCAACAACTGCTATATCCGCCACAAGAGGTCTTAGGTATCTGTAATAATCAAGATGAAGAGATGGAGAAAGGAAAAATTAAGGTCCAGTAAATGAATGGCTCAGAAATGGACAGTGTAGAATGAGGAAGCGTAACAAGACTAAGACCTAGATATTATTAGGAACAAAAAAAAACCCTAGATATTTTAGTCTACAAAAAACTTGCATAGAGGCCCTGGAGGGAAATATTAATACCTTCTTGTTGGAAGTTGGTTCAGCATGTCAATAAGAAATTCCATGAATCTCTCACAATATAAGACAGAAGAATCATCGACCAATTGAGATCCAGCAGTATCATCAACCTCATCCGCAAAAACCCCATGATCAAGCACCTGAACAGAATGTTATGAATTATGCGTAACTATGCGAAAGATATATTTGACGAACATAGACCACTACAACCCAATAAAAACAGGCTATATACCTCAACGAATTCTTCTATTAGGCCTCGAACAAAATTTGCTTCAGGGGATGAGGATAAATCAAATTTCTCTCCCTTTGACTTTGCCTCAGCTGCCCATTTCTTTGATGACCTCTTCCACTTTTTAATTAGATCAGGTTGAAGGCAGAGCTCCATCTACAGTTGTAAAAATCAATGACGATATCAGAGCAACTACAAAATATTTTCACCATCCTTAACAAAATCCATGTGAAGGAAACACCCACCTGGAAACGTCCATAAGACAAGCTGTGCCAAGATTGTAATCCTGCTAGACTTAGAACAATCTCATTAACCACTGCGTCTTCCAAACTCTGTAACATCACACAGTTAAGAATATTGAAGAAAAACAAAATAGCACAAGGATATAATTTGTGTACAAACATGAATAATAAGGTTTTCCACGTGAAACAAACAATTTACTGAGTAGCACACAGCTATATTGTCTGCAATTACTGCTTACTATATCATGTATTAATTTTCTGATCTGAAACAGGCGCAACAGCATTCTAAATACTTACGACCTATTCAAAAGTTACATGCAAGAAACGGAACAAACCTGGAAAGCATTAATCATGAAGACCAAATAGTTTGTCTTCTCAGCAATAGTCAAGTCTCTTCCCTACAATGGTAAGCAAATGATATATAAATATACGATTGGTTTAGCAATGGCTAATTATGATTTATCACTATGCCTCCAAATATATAGCGAAGTCAATTCCAGGCATAAGACAATGTTATAAATCACAGGTACAAACCAAATTATCACAAACAGGAACAACACTAGAATCACAAAAACTAAAACAACAGGTAGAATACAAACCTCTTTAAGGCGAAGAACCTTCTGTAGAAACTTTTTGAATAGATCATCCCGATCATGAAAGCAAATCCAAGCTGCCACATTCTCCCGGAACTACAAAGCATGTAGCAATGTTAAACTCCACTGTTTACAGCTCCAACAGTCCAATACGAAAGAGAGCAAGATTAGTTACCTTCTCGTTAATCATAAGAATCATAGACATAACATGCTCGAACGTAGCAGTCTCAGGATCAAAATTCGGCCATAGATAGTTCTCCAAATACTGACTCACTTCCAGAATCATAACTCGCTGAAGTGGAACAGGTTTACGACCACTAGTTACCTTAAGCTCCGTCACATAAATCTCCTTCACAACCTCCGGATCGAACGGTTTCTCAGGGAGCTTACCTCCAGTCTTAATCCAGCTCTCCTCAGCGATTTTCGTTAACCTATCTTGCTGAATCTCCGATAAAGTGATGGAGCTCGGCAAATTAGATCCAGGCTTTGACTCTAGAGGCTTCTCAGCAGGATGGCTAGGTAACTCCAATGGATACTCCGCCACTCTGTGGCGCTTGAAGTCGTACGTGCCAGTTCCATAGACCTTCGTCATTCTCTCACGCGAAAGCTTCTTGCTCAGAGAGAAGTGAAATCAACACATACAGCAAACGAAGAGGTTCAGAGAAGGGATTTAGAGTGAAGAAGAGTAAGATTTTTAGGGCTTAAGCGGAGGTGAGAGTTTCATCGACGACGTCAAAGATAAAAGGCGGTTACGACCGACTCGACCCGACCCGAGTGATGCTAGTTTAATTACAGCTGGACTTGGGCCGATATTGGGCTAGAAGTATTTTAGTCTGGACTGGAACTAGAAATAATCTTAAGAGTAAAATTAATATAAATAAATAATGGTGAGCAAAAGCCAAGTAAACCGAATCGAACCAAAACTGAATTTCTTATGATTAAAAAACATTAAACAGTAATTTGTACCAAATAAACCAAACTAAAACCAAATTTATGCAATCGGATAACATAAAACTTTACATTCTTTTAAATTAGTATTTTGATTTAAAATAAAACAACTTAAATATGAGTGTGCATAAAAAAAAATTGAACTGAGCCAAAATAAACGAATTCGAATCATAATTGATCAATCTAAACCGAATATAAACCGAATAAAACGAACTGTTTATGCGCTCTAGTGACCAAGACCAATGATGAAATGGATGGGTGGTGATGTTGCATCCACGAGTCCACAAGTCTGTGAAAACATTGCACTCCAAAAATGGCTAACCAGCTCTTCTCTCCACCAAACCATGGCTTCTTTCAACCACTCTTGGCTCTCTTCTCCACTCACCGAAACTCCCGCTTTCTTTTTTTCTCCATCTCAACACCCAAAATCCTTGAAACTCTCACTTTTCCGAACTCGGAGCAACTCGTCCTCACCGGACCGCTCGTCAGAGGTTGAGCTCGATGTGGATCCGGTGAAGCTCGCATTGAAGAAAGCCGAAGCTTATAAGAAATCGAAATCAGAGCAAAAAAAACCAGAGAAAAATGCCGGCGACGAGGAATTGCCGCTCTCTGTTAAGGCTGCTATGCAAAAAGCCAATGATTATAAGAAAAGGAAAGGACTTGGAACTGATGCTGTCGCAAAAGCTAAACCCAGTTCAGTAAAAAATCATCTTTTGCACAAAATTCTTGTAACTGTCTTTGCTTGAGTTTGTAGATCAATGCACTTTTCTAATAGTCTTTAGTACATCATTCATGTGTTTTTCGTGGCCTGTTCCTTGAAAAGATTGGTTTTTGATTAGATTTAGGAGTAAAGCCTTGATTTTTAGCTGTATTAATGGAGAATTGTTCTCATGGGTTTCAGGTAATACAGATCAAAGTTTCGTTAGATTAGCAAATAAGGTTGTTGAAGATAATGATGTTAAGAAGAAAGAATTGAAAGTCTCCAGCATTGATTTCATGGGGCTTGGCTTTGCTGATAAGAAGAGCACGAGGGGGCTTCCAGCGGGACTTGTTCCTGTTGTTGACTATCTTCCTGAAGGAGACTTACCTGAGGTGGAGTTTATTGTTGGTGATAAAACAAGATTTGCGGAGAAAGTAAAGGAGGTTGAGCAAGAAGGAGATGGAAACTCTGATGTGTATAAACCCAAAGTTTCTACATGGGGAGTTTTCCCAAGACCTAGCAACATCTCTAAGACGGTATGTGACTGGCCCATCTAAAGATATGTGTTATGCAACTGGATTAGTTTTTTTCATAAACCCCCAAGAGGGAAGAAGTTGCATGTCCAATGTTGTTAAGTTAGGGTATATAGAGCCACTTACTCCAGATTATTAGAGGTAGGAGTGCCAGAAAGGTTTCATGGGTTTATTATTTAGTTCGCATACCATTTAGTCTACTGTGAAATATGATGCATCAAAAATGATTTGTTGGTTGTATTTTCCACATTTTGGATTGTTGGCTATAACCATCAGCTCTTAACTTCGATGGTTTTGGAGTGTATATTTTCCTGCTGGCATCTATGGTCTCAAGTAATGAGGATTGAGATATATACTTTTCTTGTTTAAGTTTGGTGGTGGAAGGACACTCCGACCGGGGGATTCAGTTGAGACCGCTGAAGAGAGGATTGTGAGAGAAGAAAAGACAAAAAAATTGCTCATAGCCTACAAGGAATCACTCGGACTGAACATTGATCCCAAACTCAAACTTGAGTGTGAGAAGGTACTCCAAATACATTTTTGTTCTTACAACTTTTCTGAGGGCAGACCTGATGCTGAAGTTAATTTTGAAGTAATATTGCAAAACAATCTCATTTACAGAATAATTTTGCTCTCAATGAGAATGCTTCAAGCTATATCTTAAGAATTTCTAGTCGCTGTCTTTAGAATCTTATTTATAGATCATATAGAGCAATGATATGGGTTCAGCTGAAACTGTGATATGGACTCATGTTTACTCAAGCAGATTCTCTTATTTAATATGAGATTTGCACGTTGCCACATTTTCTAGAAAGTTGAAAAATTGATTTGAAAGGAGAAGAACTAGAAAAGGTTATGTGCTTTATCTACAGGCATGTCGGCTCCTATCTGTGTTTCAAGGTAGCTAGAATCGTTTTGCTCATCATTCACTTCTTCTCTTGATTGTGATACTTCAATTATAACAGGCAATAGACGAGGGGAACTCGCTTATGGATTCTGGGAAACTCAAGGAAGCTTTGCCATACTATGAAAAGGTCATGGAGAAAATAGTTTTCAAGGTAATTTCTGCAAATCTGGTTTATTATTCATCTTATACTCATGTCTACGTTTATGCATTAGTCTACTCATACCTTTTCTACATATGCCTTACTCGTTTTGACAACATGAAAACTTGTTTATTATCTACGGATCTACCCATCAGTATGTATGTGGAGCAAAAATTCAACAAGCTTATATAACAGCCAACCACATAATCAGTAAAAGTAACTTAAGGACCTGATTATTTTGCATTAATTAGTTTCTTGCTTTGTTGGGTGTCACTTTATCGAAATCTTAATCGATTGATCCACCTAGATCACCTAAAGTTCTTATGTTCGCTGTAGTAGATGTGACCTTAACTAGTTCCGAGTTTAGTTGTGCAGAGTGAGCTTCATGGACTAGCGGCTTTGCAGTGGTCTATTTGTCAGGATTCACTTCGAAAGTAAGTTTTTCTCTCCTAATTTCGCTTGATGCAACTACAGGATGACAAGTATTTCTTCATGAGTATATATTTGTATTTGTAAACCGTAGTCCCAAAACTCTATCAAGCTCCAAAAGTCCCCAAAGAAAAACACAAAATACTAGTTTATACCTACCAAGGTGATGCCTCATTCGTGAATGTTCTAAAATATCCTCAAAAGTAGTCTTGTTGAGTATTGGCCTTATGGGATCTTGTGCGTTAAAATCGTATTTTGGGAGTGATTGACAGGACAGACAAAGCAAGGCGCATGTATGAGAAGCTTATTTCCCATCCAAACCCGGGAGTGAGCAAGAAAGCGAGGCAGTTCATGTTCAGTTTTCAGGTAAGTCAAACACCCACAAAAGTATTATACCAACAAAGCACAACAAGCAGATGAGTTGAGTTTGCTCTATATTTGACTATGATCGGACAAGAGCCAATTCAACTCTTTTTGTTTGCTTATTGTGTGTCTAATGATAAAAAGAGTTGGCTTAAGAAATTGTTTTCCCTGAAAAATGTGAGGGTTTTTCTTTATACACTTATAGGCAATGGAGATGCTGAAGGTTAAGGGGTCGAGCTTTGCTGAAGGAAACACTGGTTATCAGGACTACTTTGAAGCCTTTGTTGAAGATAAAACGAATTACAAAGCGCAGGAGGAAAAAGAAGGAGAGGAAATGGGGATAAATGAGACACTCCTATATGTGATTCTTCTTGCTTCTCCGATTCTAATGGTCTTCATTGTAGCTGCACAGAGAGGGTATACACACTGAAGACACAAATTCTTGTCAATTTCTTACATGTAAGTGTTGTATATATTATGAATTAATTCATTTTATTACAGTTAAGGATTAATAACACAAAGCTTCTTTTATTAATTGAAAGAACATAACAGAATCAGAGAATCAAACACCAAAGAGAATAAATAAACAAAGCTAGTTGATCCTAGTTTCTTCTACCTTTGGATGAGTCTGATACTTCATCTCTATAGATACTAAAACATAAAACAAACCCCACTAGGAAATGATTGAATAAAGAAATTGAAATCCATCTTTAAAACTTGGAATCCCCAAGTTGACTCAAAAGTCTTAACCACACTTTACACATTTCATTCCGTGTAGCAAATAGTAACGGCTTGTGCAATGCTAAACCCTGAGGAGTCATAAGATTTGATCATCCATGGCCACACCACATGTCACAAATCTTGACTACTTCTTGGTCTGACCCTGACCAGCTGCCGAGCCACCTTTACCTCCTCCCGCAGAACCAGCAGCTCCACCAGCATTAACCATTGTAACTTTAAACCTTTCATGTCTTAGATCTGATGGACCCAAATTAACCCCTTTCGAAGTGAAACGTGGCGAACCAGCACTGAGACTCCTCCGCATAGTCATTGACTTTGTAGGAGGACGAGAATCTTGTTTAATTTGGGACACAGCGTCTCCGATTTTGTTGAAGAAACCAAGAAACTCGTCTTTAGCTGCACCTGGAAACATCTTTTTAAGCAGCTGAAGTTGTCCCACGTAAAGCTCTCTCATATACTCTAATACCATCAGTACTCTCATGTCCATCCTTGATCCCTCATCCTCATCACCATCACCATCACCATCATATTCAACATCATCATTTTGTTCGTCATAAACTCTGTGGTAGCTATCTCCCATGTCGCTGTACTGTCTCTTCATACTCCCACTTCTCAACCTTTTAGATTCAGGGTCGTCAAACAATCCAAAGAAGAGACTGTTCTTGCAATTGTTGTCTTCGTCCTTTGTGGATTGGTGATTCTGAGAATTGATGTTAAGATGTTTCTTCCCCATAGACATAATTTTCACAATCACAACAGCAAGAAAGAAGTTGGCCAAATCTTTTGAGCAGGGTATCTTTTGTTTCTTTTGTTTTGTATTGTTTAGAGTATGTTTCAAGATCTGAAGAAGGAAGCAAAAATATGTTTAGATATAAAAAGAAATGAAGATTTGGAAGCAAAATAATGGGGAGAAAGATAAGATTTTTTGCTTGTTCCCGACTTGTCAACACGACGTTGTCACGACTTCTTCAACGAAGACTAGATGGGTCCAAAGCATTTGATTTTTATTTGTTTCCGGCCAATCATGAAGCGACAGTGTATGTAATTGTCACCATTTTGAGTAGTTTCTTGGGAGAAGCTGCAACTTCGGAGATAAGTGCATACATTACACATTTTTCATAACGTGTAGAAGAAGTAAAGATTGCATGTAAATTACATTAGTATATTCATAACGGCGGAGACTTATCTGCTTCTGATAGCTCAAGTTCTGGAAGATAAAGTTTACACGGATAACTAACTTGTATTTCGAAACTCTATAATTATTATGTAATCAAATTCATAAAGTTGCATGTATTTTTATAATTTTGGATTTGTGACAACATTATTAAACACTTAAACGAACGATCATATAGTATTCAAGAAATTCACATTCAATTAAAACTCTACTGAAGAACATTAAACCTGATAAAACAAAATAGGTTTATTGAAAGTACTCTACACCCCAAATATGGTGATAATGTTCGTATTATAACCTTTTGTTTCAGTTTCACTTTCAATTAAAAGCATTATACATTCATTTATTAGAAAACTAGTGTAACCATTGTATTTAATCAATATCGGTCTGGTATACACCTGAGCTGGTTATCTGCGATTTAAGAGGAATTGGTGAAGAAGACTTGAAGTAGAGGAGAGGGCTTCAATTCAAAGGAGAGCAAAGTAAAAAAAAAAAAAAAAAAACTT
>Ga0041059_1001066_pt1 | contig 21795 bp, 14 predicted proteins | sample AraColnosormetaG_FD_56232 | JGI IMG/M metagenome (GOLD analysis project Ga0041059, IMG submission 56232) | Arabidopsis roots microbial communities from North Carolina, USA - Col MF nosort | ecosystem: Host-associated > Plants > Roots > Unclassified | place: USA: North Carolina | collected... | reverse complement strand
AAAAAAAAAAAAAAAAAAAAAAAGAGAAAGAAGAAGAAGCTTGGGACAGGGGAGTCCCAGAAAGAAAAAAAGTTTTTTTTTTCCGGTGACAGTGTCGGTTCTCTGACGCTCCCATTTTTGTTCAATCTTTCTTCCTTCTTTCCCTGAATGCCTTCACTCGTATTCTGGTAATTTCGGTAATTTCATATCAACTGCGTCGAATAGTCTAAGATTTTTCCAGATTTGATGCCTTGTTCTTCAAGCAATTGCTCTTAATTCTTAGGGTTTACTGATTGTTTTGTGTGAATGTTTATGACAATATTGTTTTGAATTTGCAGAAACTTGCGGCTATTTACAATTGCAGGAGTGTGAATGATTATAAGGTCTCCCATTCGTGTTCCATAGGCTTACACACATGTTTTGATCAACAATTTCTTGTGTTCATGAACTAGATATTGCAGGTAGTAATGGATTCAAAGAACACCATCTTATCTCCGAGTATCATCAATCCGCTTTGCTTGCTGTCCTGGAGGTGATTTGTCTTTTAGATGATTGACGAATTCATCGAAGAAGAGTTGCCACCATTAATCTGATCAGCCAAAAAAAAGGTTTGGCATGAACTGTATGGCCGTCGCTCTCGATCCACTAACCGACCGGTTTTCGCAGTTTAGCCGATCTTCACAGAGATGTAGACTCCAATCTTTAACCAACCTTGACTTCAACTTTCTCGGATTCAACACTAAACAAACCAATCTCTCTGCTTCCTCACACTCCTTGAACAACCGAAGCGTTTCTACTCCATGCTTCTCCATATCCGGTAGTAATCTAGATGGCTCTGCTACTCCGCACATTGAGATTCTCGGTGGTCAAAGAGTCCCCACTGTACGTTCCCTTGTAGCTGAAGTAACCATAGCTATCGTTTCTGGAGCTCAGCCTCTGCTTTTACCAAGTGGTTTAGGAGGTGCATATCTCTTGCAAACCGAAAAAGGTAACAACATTGCGGTTGCAAAACCAGTCGATGAAGAGCCTTTAGCTTTCAACAATCCTAAAGGATCTGGCGGTTTAACACTCGGGCAACCAGGCATGAAACGGTCTATCCGCGTTGGTGAAAGCGGAATCCGTGAATTGGCTGCTTACCTTTTAGACCACCAAGGCTTTTCCAGTGTTCCACCAACCGCATTGGTCAGAATCTCTCATGTTCCGTTCCATGACAGAGGTAGTGATCACGCCGCCTATAAAGTTGCCTCTTTGCAACGATTTGTGGGTCATGATTTTGATGCAGGAGAGCTTGGACCAGGAAGCTTCACGGTTGTATCGGTCCATAGGATTGGTATACTTGATGTGAGAGTCTTGAACCTTGACAGACACGCCGGAAACATGTTGGTGAAGAAGATACATGACCAAGATGAGACTACTTGTTCTAACGGAGTTGGAGCTGCAGAGCTTGTGCCTATAGATCATGGTCTTTGCCTACCTGAATGCCTCGATGATCCTTATTTCGAATGGCTTAACTGGCCTCAAGCTTCGGTGCCATTCACCGACATTGAGCTTCAGTATATATCAAACTTGGACCCTTTCAAAGACGCAGAGCTTTTGAGAACAGAACTAGACTCTATACAGGAATCTTCCCTACGGGTTCTTATCGTCTGCACGATATTCTTGAAAGAAGCTGCTGCTGCAGGGCTTAGTCTTGCAGAGATAGGAGAGAAGATGACTCGGGACATATGCAGAGGGGAAGAGAGTTCTAGTGTGTTGGAGATTCTTTGCAACAAAGCAAAAGCAAGCGCGGTTAGTGGAAGTGACGATGATGATGATTATAGTAGTGAATGGAATGAAGTAGAAGCAGAGCTAGAGTGTGGAATTTTTCAGTTTGACGATGAAGTTGAATGCAAAGAGCTTCCAGATATGTTACAAGTGCCTATATTCACAAGAGTTCCATCCATTGCTGCCAATCTATCTGCTCTCATGCGGTGTCCACCAAACCAGTGGATTAGTACATATGACACTAACATAGAAGAGGAAAGGAGAGATCGGAGTATCGTGAGGAGCAAGAGTCACCCGATATGTGTGAATTATGATGAGAAAGAAGGTGTTTATTTTGGGGACATGAGTGGAGATGAATGGGAGATGTTCTTGCATAGTTTCCAGATGCTTTTGCCAGAAGCACTTGAAGGCTCAACAAGCAAGGGACCAAAACCAAGATTTGGATCTTCTTGTAAATTCTAAGGAAATTTTTAAAATACTAATACAAGACAGAGAGAGATGAAATCTCGCAAGGTTAAGATACATAGAAAGAAAATGGAAAATGAGACGAGCAAGCTAAGGCCGTCCAATCCAAATTACTTGTTAGCTTCTTCTTTCTATTTTTGTTTATTGTATGATGTATCACTTCATTGCTATTCGCTAAAACACTAAGTATCATAAATATCTACAAGAATATGATTGGTGTAACTGATCTCATGTGATTATCTTGTTCTATGTAAGTTCTTGTTGAAAGCTAGTAAAATTACAGAACAAACCAAAAGAGATTTTACATGTTATGAAGATGACTCTTACAAAAAGCTGTTGCACAAGCCTATATAGAGCCAATCAAGCTCTGACCTGGACACTGTATGTCACTAGCAGTAGGAACACAAGAGTGACTGTAATGTTTATCGCCACAATCACTTACCGGTTTCTAATCTCTTTGATCACATTGCAGATTCTTTGAATGTATTAATTCACACAATAACCACAACAACCTCCAAAAGATCAATGAAATTGTTTTTAAACTAATTTTCTTGAGACTAAGAGAGCAATACCAAACTGAAATGTGAGGAAGAGCACTTGATTAATACTCGGAGAGCGAGAGAATACAGAGGAATTGATTTGGTTGCAATAATAACCTCTACTTAAGGCATTAAGCTCCTCGATTTCCATTACAATGTTCACATCAGTGTTCTTGATTATTGCGACTTGAATCTTTAAAATAATCAAACCATCTAATACTCAGCTTGTCGAGACTCATATCAATGCGCAGACACAAGAGCACATTGTGTTTTCCGGGAAAACTTTTCCCCAACTTTATTTCAATTATTAAAAGTGTAAGGGACTAAGATCATTTGATATAGGGGGAAAAAAATTGTATAAGAAAAATCTACCAACATAACTCGAAAGTTTTAATTTGGATTTATTTTAAATCTCCATGCATGAAAAAAAAAGAAAAACTTAATATTCAAGATATAGTTAAAACCGGAACACAAAGTTGCATTATATATGTACTTTTCTCGAGAGAGTATTGTTTTCGAACACCTTCAAACTTGGGCAAAAACATTTGGATTACATGATTCGTTACGATTTTAAGACAAGCACGTCCCATGTGAAAAACTTCTAGACAACATCCATGATGTTTTAGTCTCATCGGACCATGAATAGTACAGATTGCATCCGTGACATACATCGCACACCTTGAAGATAACTTAGCCATACATTTGTTAACCAAGTGGTCTGATTCTGGAGACTGAGCCAAACCGGAGGCTGCAGATGCCAATGTAGCCATCGCGATAATTGTGAATAAGGCTGCAAACATGGATTTGGTGACCATAGTTGCTTTGAGGGCCATGATGTATCTTCTTTTGTAATGTGAATTTGTTTACTTTCTTTTTTATAATCCAGGGAGTATATGTATATGAAAATTCTTGTAACGATTTTAGTATTTACTGAACAAAAGTATGTTTGAGATATTAATTAAGGAGGAGTTTACTTGCAGTTATGCAATTGTTTTGCAAAACGCTTACGTTTATTTCGTTTTTGTACCAAGAAGTAACACATTCAAATTTTAATGGGATAGTGCAGGCCCATAGTGTGACCTAAAGGGTTTGTTTTGTTCATGCATGATCCGGATTAGATATGATTCTGATTTCTATCAATGCACACAAAAAAGGGCTTAATTTGTCAAGACTATCTACAAATCTAAGTCAAGTTGATTAATTAGCGGATTAAATGGTCAAATATTTGAGCGCGATTACTAATCTAAATGGTCAAAGGAATTTGGAACATTTATTTAATAATAATAATTACCCTTCTAATGAAGATTATAAAACAAAACCTACAAAGAAAATAAAAAGTTGGAGCAATGATATAGAACAAAGAAAAAGTTGCTCCTCTATCTAAAATTTTGTTAAAAAAAAAAGACTTGAAAAGATCTAATTAAGGTCGTGAACATCTTTTTCCACACACGAGAGGTTACGAGAAACCCACCGCCACTTTAGCTGTTCCTGCGGATTGCATTTCAACGTCTACTTCCTCATCGATTCTTGGCATCATCGAGAGAACCTTGATATCGCAGCGGTTGCAACACTTGACAATTTCTACAAACTTCTCCTCAATGTTCTCTTCTTCATCGATATCTCCTTCCTTTCCCCAAAGAACCGTGCAAACTCCCACCACTAAAATTGCCATTCCAAGAACCCTAAATTTCGGAGTTGGATCAACAAAATATACTAGTTTAGAAACATGATGATGAATCCAGCCATATGACCTAATCAGATCAAAATCCACTGGTTGCTTACCCGCCAAGGTTTAAAGTTTGGTTGAGGATGAGGAAGCCAATGATGGATCCGATTATGACAACAAGAGGATTAAAAGCAGTAACAAAGATAACACTCTTTTGCTTCGTCATCATTCCTTGAACGTAGTACGCTATGCTCGACGACATTATGCCCTATAAAAGTATATATATTCACACATCAGATTATAAGTATTATATGGTTCCGTATATAACATAATTTATATAATCATGAGAAGGACAAACCGCATAAGCAGAGGCAAGAAGGTTCATGTCAAAGCCAATGTTCCATGCAGAAAGGTTTGGCTCCATCACAAACGTTAAGGCTGTGGACTGTAACGTGCCCATGAAACACACCATCGTCGATAATGAAAGGTGAGATGAGTATCTCTTCAACGTAGCCGCCTAAAGAAATGATGAAACATAATTGTCCTAATTCGTTAGAAGACTCCCTTATTTAGATATAGTACTATCGGATCACTACTATTAGATATGTATATATTAATCCGTAGATAAAGATACTTTTAGAAGGGGCTTCACGAGTTAAAGAGATCAGTCGATGTAAAATTTAAATGATGTACCTGAAGAACGAAAAAGGAAGCCCAAGAAAATGAGGCGATGAGGAGGAAGACGGTGGCTTTGAGGTAGTCCTCACCTGCCGGCGACAAAGCATGGCCGGTGAGGTGAGATCGGAGAAAGGTGATTAGAGGAATTTTGAATAAAATCATCAACATGGCTCCAACCACTATCACTAATGTCCCCACCACTTTTGCTTGGAATCTTACTTTTCTCATCTCCACCTTCTCCATCCTTTATTTTTTTCACCAAAATATAAACCACGCATCATCATCAACGTACCATATTGTATGAATTAACCTATTGTATTTGGCTACCGCAATGGATAACTAATAATAAAGCTATGCGTTAAATTTAGGTACCTGCAAATTATGGAAATGATAAAGGTCAAAGCTGGAACGATATTTGTGACTGCGCCGGCAAAAGTTGGTGAAGTAAGTTTGAGACCGGCGTAATATAAATTTTGATCGATCAAAGGCCTGTGGTAAATAATTCATAAAGTATTCATATACTCATCAAGTGCATGTTTTTGAAAAATAATTCAAATTTTAAGAAGACTAACCCGAGAAGAGCTAGAACAAAAATCTGCATGAATATTGGAAATGTCATCTTCGGCCTCACTTTCCTACAACACCATTATCAAGTTATCAAATGTTTGTATTTGATGAGAATCAATCGAACTTTTTTAATATATATTTCTATAAAATATGATACCTCTCGGAGAGTAGAGCAAAAGGTGCGATAGCAGCCGTGGCAAAGGCATTACGGTAAGCCACAAGGACGTAATGGCTCATGCCGCGGTCTAGCACAACCTTCGTCACGAGGTTCATGCCGGCGTATCCGAATTGAAGACAAACCATTGCAAAGTAAGGCTTGGCTGATTCTGACATCTTTAACCCCATATCAAAAGTTTCTCTCTTTGTTGTATGTATGGAGGATACACAATTTTATATAAGAGAAAGGAGTTAGGAACAGAGGGGCAACACCACTTGTGGAGGCTTGTGCTCTTCCTACGAACAAATTGGTGAGAGAGGTTCTTTCTATTTATATAGAGCATCATATTCCGGATCATGAGTTCGAATGAGCTTTTGTTTTTTTTTCCTGAAAATAATTAATTACTCCATTTATTTCTTTCCTTTTTAGTGACGTTGGCATTTTTATTTTTTCGGCTTACACCAAATCAACAGCAGAAAAATCAGATCAAATCAGGACAATACATAACACCATAACTATATAGTACTAGTTGTTAAATCCATATCAATTGTGTACATATACAAATTTAATTAACATTTGTTTCAATATATACATATGATCAAAAGTCAAAATTAAACCGACGGAAATGGAAATAAAAATGCACACGTAAATGACGAACAGTGAACACACAAATTCCAAAATCAATTCCAACTCTATCGTTATAAGTGTGACGAATGATTTGGATTTGTAGGGAAAGCAAAGAAGAAAGAAAAAACAAGTGGACGGAGTGACTTACAAGTGGCAGCAGAAATAAAGTGGGACCTAGGCTTACGTTGTTTGTGGGACCCGCAGATGAAATAATGTCTGTAATTTGTTGCAAAAACTGCTTAATTACGAGAGTGGATTTGTTTTTGTTGGTGAGTAACCATATCCATAGGAATGTGATCCTAATTAAAATATTTCCTGTGAATGCTGATGCAATACATAGCAACAGAGAACCCAATAAATTAAAAAGATCAGCAAATCTCAGAGATTAATTATTGCGATATGTTTTTCTTATGAAAATATGTTGCAAGTGCTTCATTATTTAATAATTAAAAAAAAATCAAGTTGGGCATGATCCATTACCTCCTCTAGAATATGCATTAATATCACTTTATGTGAGACTATTGGATACTTCTTGATAAAGTTAGGGAAGATTTTTGTGAAACTCATCTTCAAATCTATTTAATTTACCAGTAAATATATATAAAAAAATCCATTTAGACGTCATCTATAGATAACTGTTCCAAATGCTTCGACATATATGATCGATTCGAATATATTCTGGCTTTTTAGATTTGAGATTTTATGCTTCCAAACCCATGGATCACATGCATATAAATCTGAACTATATTAATTGACACACGAAATGAACTGACCCGGTCCCATGGGAATAAAACATGGGTACATATATGGAGATGCTAAATTCTCGATTATATAATTGTGATTATAGATTTGATTAGGAAAAAAATTAGATAGACAATAAGGATAAAGTGGGATGAAGAATGTGGGTGCGTTTTTGGTTACCAACTAGAAATGGAAACAAAGAGGCAAACAATTCCAAATGGGCATCTAATCACATTCCAGCATTTGCTAATTCATCTCTCTACCCACTCACTTTTTGGACTCAAGTTTTTCTTGTTAATGGCTTCGTGGTTGAATTTACCACTTACATTATATATACAACCGACTCTTATTCCATAATTCATAAAATGTTAAACATGCTCACATCGAAAGTATTCAGTATGAACTCTCACATAAAATGTTAAACATGCTTACATTATTATTATTTCTTGGATTTTTTAACATGTATTATTCGAATTTGAACAGAGTGTTTGATACAACAACAAAACTATCAAACAATATGCTACATTTCATTGTCTTCTCTTTACTTTTTTTTTCCTTTCATTTTAATGTATATCGGACCTTCTTCATCTATAAAAACAAGCCTATATGATACTGTTCTACATAATCCTTGAGCAAATTTTATACATCAAAGAGAAAATTTATATAGAACATGAAGAATACTCGAGTACACTTCTTTGTATTAAAATATTATGCAGTTCTTTACAATCACCCTCCATAATAATATGTTGAAAGACCATGCTATCTGGAGGGTATGAAAGAAGGTTCAAAACTATAAATCCGATCCTCTGCCATCAATGTGCTTTATGTTCCTTCTAATGTCGAGGAACCTGGAAATAGATACTAATTTGATTTCTATATATTTTAAACAGAAAAAAAACATAGTTAAAAAAATAAATCAAACCTAAACTGAACTAGACTGTAGACTCTATTGGGTTGAGTTTCTCTTACTTTTCTCTGTGTCATTCTCCTACTTTATATTATTTTTATAGAATTTATCGTTTATGTTAACACGATTTTCCCGTGTAAATTTATATAAATTGAAGATTTAAAGGCGTGCAAAAGATATGGATAAAAAATGAAGAGAAACATAAAATAAAGTTTAGATTCCACCGGCCAATACTTTGGAATTATGGGATGTGAAAAGCGAAATGGGCCTCTTTTGCTTCTGCAGCTCTCTTTCGTTTGTCTCTTCCTCCGCTAAAAGATATAGTAACAATCGTATAAATTGATTCATTCAAGTAAAGGTTCACAATGTTGTACGTTCACGTTACAGTTTATATTTTGATGAGAATTTATATATGTGAACATTGATCGTATTGGCTAAAAAGCCTAAAATATATACAACCCTTTTTTCCAGCAGCTAGAAAAATCTTTGTGCCAAATAATAATCGGCAACGTACAGCGTGATATATATTTGCATGCTCTCGTTTGTTACATTCAAACCAAAGTGAAAGTAACTGAAATTAACAATCCAATTTTGATTGTTTCGGTTTTGTTAGAGAGTCAATTCTGTAGTGAATAATACCAAATAATTATTAGGAAACTGTTCAAAGTATCGTAACACAAACTATTGATGATTTGATGGTCAAAGATTAAGCTCAAATAAGATATATGCATATATATATTGTTTTTCACGAAAAAGCTAAGGAAGTAAAAGAAAACAAGTATATTAATTAGTTTTACAAAAGTGTTCAAAAAGAGAATTGCTTTCATAAATAATGAAGTTTGACTGATTCATACTAATACAATGCACGTAGATCAATCATAGATAACATATTCATAAGCATTTATATCATCAAAAGTTTTGATTTCTACTTTTTCCAAGCAAAGCAACAACGGTGCACCCTTCTTTTTCTCGTCGTCTTTGCTCTTTTCTGTGACGAAAATATTATTATTCTTCTTTTTCTTTTCCTTTTTTAAATTGGTAATAGGACATATAACAACTTCTAGCTTTAATTTTTTTAGTGTAACGTTTCGGTAGCAAACACATTCCCATATTATAGAAAAAGGTGTATGCTCACGCACTTTTTCTCCATCTTTTTCATAATATAATATTACTCTTTTGAAGAAAAGATATGTTAGATCTTTGATATTTGTTTGTATCCATGACCAGTTCTAGTATATCATCTCATCTCCAATACATTCATATCTCTATTTTATATAATTGGATCTTCAGAAAACATTTATGTCTACTTGTCTAGTGGTCAAAACATTTTATGCACCACTGGTTTTAAAACAAAATAAGGTATCAAGTCTCAAACTCGATAGACCAAGGTTATTAAACCTCTTTACAGAATACAGATGAGTTATGAGATATATATGGATCGTCAACTTTAGTTCTGATATTGGAATTATCTATGAATCTAATGAAATATCTAATGGATATTACTCTTAATCAAAAGATAAATATCTAATGGAGGTGTATTAAGATATTGACATGTAACGTAAAGTTTATGAGATGATTGAAGACAAAGATTCATGCGTGTGTTAAGAAAACACTTGACGATAAAGAGCAAAATCTCCATTCTTCATAAAAAACTGTATTATGGAAACCAATTTGTCCATTTCATGGTTGTAACATCAGTTTCTTTACTACTGCAGATGATCGATGGAAAAGTGTTTTGGTCAAAGAATCCTTTTAAAAACATAACTATCTGAAAATAGCATAAGCATCGGACTCTTTTGTAAGTGCACAACGAAAAAATAAAATTCCAATAATTTGGGCAATCTTGTCGACTATATATCATTCAAATAATTGAAGTATATCTTATGTTATAGTAAATTTTAAAAGATGAATGATAGACAGGTTAATTAGGCATTCAAAATCAAAAGATTTTTACATTGTCTGATCAAAGTATAATCACATGTCATAATCTTTAGGTTTGTCTCAACTCTCAAGGGTTCAAAACTTGTTGAGTCGCTCACGCTAGAGATGTCGAATACGTACATACGATCTAATTATGAACGTCTAAATCTGAAACGGTGTCGTTTAGGTATAGAAGATCACAAAGTTTGCGTGGGCTTATGTGTAAGTCTTATTTGGATTTTAAGTTATCTAGACTTATAATCTACTAAACCGACTATTTTGGGCCTTAAAGAAACCCACAAGTAAATTATTGATGTGAACTGCGTTTTGGTTTCACCTTATTCTCGATATTATTTCATTGGTTCGGTTCACGGTATGGTTTACACCGTACCGGAATACTTACCACTAAAAACTCTGTAGTGCGACGAAGAAGAAGAAGATAAAAAAAAAATGGAGCATTTCATCCTCATCTCCCTCCTCTGTTTCCCTATCGTCATCTTCTTCATCTTCTTCCCCAAGAATTCTTCTTCAGAATTTGGTTTCAAGTCGTATCCGATCGTTGGAAGCTTACCTGGTCTAGTGAATAACCGTCACCGATTCCTCGACTGGACGGTGGAAACTCTGTCTCGATGCCCAACCCAAACGGCGATTTTTCGGCGACCAGGGAAGCTGCAGTTCGTCATGACGGCGAATCCAGCTAACGTCGAGTATATGCTCAAGACGAAATTCGAAAGTTTCCCTAAAGGCGAACGGTTCATCTCGATTCTCGAGGATTTTCTCGGCCGCGGGATTTTTAACTCCGACGGTGAGATGTGGTGGAAACAGAGGAAGACGGCCAGTTATGAATTCAGTACTAAATCTCTCCGTGACTTCGTTATGAGCAACGTCACCGTCGAAATCAACACTAGGTATAATAATTCAATTTCACTTTCAATTTCAATTTCGTTACTGAGATTTTCTCTTTTCAGGCTTGTTCCAGTGTTAGCAGAAGCTGCAACCAACGGAAAATTGATAGATCTTCAAGACATATTGGAGCGGTTCGCGTTCGATAACATCTGTAAATTAGCTTTCAACGTTGATTCAGCTTGTCTCGGCGACGACGGAGCAGCCGGTGTAAACTTCATGCAGGCCTTTGAAACGGCGGCGACGATCATCTCGCAACGGTTTCAGTCTGTGATTTCGTATTCATGGAAGATTAAAAAGAAACTCAACATTGGATCAGAGAGAGTTCTGAGAGAATCAATCATGATCGTCCATAAATTCGCAGACGAGATCGTGCGTAACAGGATTGAACAAGGAAAGGTAAGTGATCACAAGGAAGATTTGCTTTCTCGGTTTATCAGCAAGGAGGAGATGAATTCTCCGGAGATACTTCGTGATATTGTCATAAGTTTCATACTTGCAGGACGAGACACTACTTCCTCTGCTTTGAGCTGGTTCTTTTGGTTGCTCTCTATGCATCCAGAAGTGAAAGATAAGATTCTACAAGAGCTAAACTCGATTCGAGAACGAACAGGGAAGCGAATCGGGGAAGTTTACGGGTTTGAAGATCTTAAACTGATGAATTATCTTCACGCAGCGATAACTGAATCTCTACGATTGTATCCGCCAGTGCCAGTGGATACAATGAGTTGTGCTGAGGACAATGTGTTGCCTGATGGGACATTTATAGGGAAAGATTGGGGGATAAGCTATAACGCGTATGCGATGGGGAGGATGGAGAGTATTTGGGGGAAAGATTGCGATCGGTTTGATCCTGAGAGGTGGATTGATGAAACAAATGGTGGTTTTAGAGGTGAGAATCCTTATAAGTTTCCTGCGTTTCATGCGGGACCAAGGATGTGTTTAGGGAAGGAGATGGCTTATATTCAGATGAAATCGATAGTCGCTGCGGTTTTAGAGAGGTTTGTGGTTGAGGTTCCAGGGAAGAAGGAGCGTCCTGAGATTCTAATGTCGGTGACACTTAGAATCAGAGGAGGTTTGAATGTGAGAGTACAAGAAAGATCTTGAGTTACTTGTTGTAGAAGCAACCTTTGTTTGCTCTTCTCATATCTTATAGCGACCATGACCATATTTTACTGTAAACAAACACGTTTTAGTGGATTATCAAAATACATTCTTGGTGTGACCAACAATGGTTGAACTGAAGTCGTGCACGCAGGGTCACATCGCATTTCAAGTTTAGTTTCATTTGTGTGTGCATTCGTGAGAAGTGTGAGCTTTCTTCTTGACTAAAGCTCGAACAAATCTTGGTCTGGGATCTTCAAAAACATAAATTAGTCTCACTTGGGCTCTATCCTCCTAGAGCATAACGGAGTCAAGACTCTTGGTAATCAATAGCTGAGCTATGAAAATTTGCCTAACCTAAACAGAGAGCCATACCACTTGGAGAATCAACTTGCTTAACACAGCTATTTTGAACTCATCTCTAAAATCTCATTCGTGTAAACTCAAAGAGAAATTAAGTACTACAAAAATATTTAACAAGTGCCATTTTTTGGTAATTAACACAACATTGAAATAAATAAAAAAACGTTCAAATGGTTGGAAGACGGAAAGAATCAAAGAACTAATCTATTTTGTTGTCCTTTCAGAAGAACAGTTTTCAGCTCACTAAATGATTTTTATGATTCTAAATTTTATGAATGATAATGAACCGAAAAAACAGTTTTGTCTAAAGACGAAATCACTGATTAGAGTGAGTGATTACACTTGTCTAATCTTTCTCAAATCAGGAATCCCACCGGACCGGTCAAACCGATTTTAACCCTAAATTAACACTTTCCTGGCTATTGGATAGTAAACAATTCACTGAGAAAACCAAAAGCAACTATCTCTATCTCCTTCATCGGGCGACTTCGTCTTCTTCTTCGTTCGCTGTCAGATTTTTTTTTACCAAATTAACAATTTTTGAGTCTCCGTTGCCTCTCTCAGTTGAAGCGTCTTCCTTCTCTCTATCGGTTAGATCTTCAGCTCGATTATCTTGTTTTTTTTTTCCTTAGATTGTGACCATTTCAATGCGTTAAGGATCACGCTTCATGATCATATCACTTTCTATTTTAACCCTAAGAGTTTCCTTCTTCATTTTGTATATGGAACTTTGATCTGACGAAATGCAGAAATTCTCATTTCGAGATAGTTTTTTTTTTTTTAAGATTCGTTGATTTTGGATCCTATTTCCTGTCATTGTTGATTTTGTTAGATTAGGGTTACCAATCTGGGATAATTCTTCGCATTAATTTTCTTTACGATATTTTCCATTTTGTTGCTCAGGTTTCTGATTCTATGTTCCTGTAAAATTTTCCTTTAATGGCAATCGAAATCTTCAATTTTTTACGATACGATTGATTCTATACTGCAGATGATTTTTCCAGTTTTGGCTCATTCCTTGTCATAAATCTCGTCAAAATTCTTTACCTTGTCGTCTTATTTTTTTCCATTGATAATGCTTTTCTCTCAGAATGATGGAGGCCAAACCAAAAAGGAGGATTGTTACAGAGAATGGAGATACAGGTGAAGATTTAGTTCTTGCAACATTGATTGGAAACGGTGATGATGTAGGTCCTCTCGTTAGGCATGCTTTCGAAATGGGGAGGCCTGAGCCTCTCGTTCATCAGCTCAAAAATGTGGCGAGGAAGAAGGAAGCTGAAATTGAGGATCTATGCAAGACTCACTATGAAGAATTTATTGTTGCAGTTGATGAGCTTCGTGGTGTGTTAGTTGACGCTGAAGAGCTTAAGAGTGATCTTGCAAGTGACAATTTCCGTTTGCAAGAGGTTGGTAGTGCCTTATTGGTTAAACTGGAAGAGCTTCTCGAGTCTTATGCAGTCAAGAAGAATGTAACCGAAGCTATTAAAATGTCGAAGATCTGCGTTCAAGCACTGGAGTTGTGTGTTAAATGTAATAGTTACATATCTGAAGGACAGTTTTACCATGCCCTGAAAACCATGGATTTGATTGAGAAGAGTTACCTGAAGCTTATCCCACTTAAGGTTCTAAAGTTGGTTATAGAGAGAAGAATTCCAGTGATCAAGACTCACATTGAGAAAAAAGTGTGTAGCCAATTTAATGAATGGCTTGTTCACATTAGGAGTTCCTCTAAAAATATTGGACAGACTGCTATTGGCCTCACCGCTTCAGCTCGCCAGAGGGAAGAAGAAATGCTGGAACGTCAGAGGAGAGCAGAGGAACAGAATACAGGTGGTTTGGGAGAATTGGCATACACTTTAGATGTTGAAGACTCGGAACAAGACTCTGTATTGAAGTTTGATCTGACACCTCTGTATCGAGCTTATCACATCCACACTATTCTTGGAGTCCCAGAACGGTTCCGTGACTATTACTATGAGAATAGGCTACTACAGCTCCAATCAGATCTGCAGATCACTTATACACAGCCATTTGTGGAATCATACCAAACATTTCTAGCCCAGGTTGCAGGATATTTCATTGTGGAGGATCGGGTGATTAGGACAGCTGGAGATTTCTTGTTGGCTGATCAAGTTGAGACAATGTGGGAAACAGCCATTTCCAAAATTGTAGCCATATTGGAGAACCAATTTGCCAGAATGGATTCGCCTACTCATCTGCTTTTGGTGAAAGATTATGTAACTCTCCTTGGCACAACCCTTAGACAGTACGGTTATGAAGTGGGTCCAGTTCTTGATGCCCTTGACAAGAGCCGAGATAAATACCACGAGCTTCTTCTTGAAGAGTGTCGAAAGCAAATTGTGACTGCTATTACAGAGGACACTTATCAGCAGATGGTAATCAAGAAGGAAGCTGACTATGAAAACAATGTCTTGTCGTTTAATCTTCAGACCTCAGACATTATGCCGGCTTTCACTTACATTGCGCCCTTCTCTTCTATGGTGCCAGATGTTTGCCGCATCATCAGGTCATACATAAAAGGATCTGTTGATTACTTGTCCTATGGAGTGAACACTAATTTTTTCAGTGTTCTGAGGAAGTACCTCGACAAAATCTTGATTGATGTATTGAACGAAGTTATCCTCGAGACGATTAGCAACAATTCAATTGGTGTATCTCAAGCTATGCAGATTGCAGCAAACATATCTTTCCTCGAAAAGGCCAGTGATTATTTTCTCCGACATGCAGCTCAACTTTGTGGCATCCCAAGCCGATCAGTTGAGAGGCCTCAAGCTAGTTTAGCTGCAAAGGTTGTCCTCAAAACATCAAGAGACGCAGCCTATCTTGCTTTGTTGAATGTGGTTAACACCAAGTTGGACGAGTTCATGAAGCTCACAGAAAATGTTAACTGGACTACAGAGGAAATGCCACAAGGGCCGCACGAGTACATAAACGAGGTTGTTATATACCTCGAGACTGTTATGTCAACGGCACAACAGATCCTCCCAATGGATGCCTTATACAAAGTTGGAGTTGGGGCTATCGAACATATCTCAAACTCCATCGTCTCTACATTCCTCAGCGATAGCATCAAGAGATTCAATGCTAATGCAGTCTCGGCCATTAACCACGATCTGAGAGTGATAGAAAACTTTGCTGATGAGAGATATCACTCAAGCGGGTTAAATGAGATCTACAAAGAAGGAAGCTTTAGAAGCTATCTGGTTGAAGCTAGGCAGTTGATAAACCTGTTGTCGAGTAGCCAACCCGAGAACTTCATGAACCCGGTGATTAGAGAGAGGAACTACAACACTTTGGATTACAAGAAAGTGGCTACGATCTGCGAGAAGTTTAAGGATTCTGCAGACGGGATATTCGGAAGCCTGGCTAATAGAAACACAAAGCTGACAGCCAAGAAGAAATCGATGGACATGCTCAAGAAGAGACTCAAGGAATTTAACTGATTCTCAATAAACACTAGTAGGTCCTGACCTTCCCACTCACATCATCATCATCGTCATCATTATCCTTTAGCTTTACTATTCCCTTAATTTGCTTCTTCTGGTTAACCTCTAATCTTGTTTATGTCTTTCTTCTTCTTTTCTCTGTTTTTGTTCTATGATCCAATTCATTAATCAATTTCAGTTTTGTCCTAATCGACAAAATTCATCTTTATGGCTCACAGGCTCAGGATTAATCTTTAGTGTAGAATGAATTGATAATCTAAGTTAAAGAGCTTCTAGCTTTTAGATTCAAATTATTGATGAAAGTTGCACAACAAGCCTGGATTGGGAGGATATTTACGTATTTTCTCTATCTGTGTGGACCGGAGACTCCATTTGTCTTCCAAGTCACCTTATCCAAAGTGTCACCAAAACCTGAAAACTTTCAACCTCAAAAAATCCAAACTTGAGCTTTGTATTCCGACAAAAAAATGGCGACTGCGTCTCTAGTTCCGACATCTAAAATCTTCTCTGTCTCTCCGAAATCCTCAGCTTCGATTAAAGCAAGGAGCAGAGTAGTTGTTGCATCGTCGCAACAACAACAACAACCAAGAAGGAGAGAGCTTCTGCTGAAATCGGCGGTGGCGATTCCGGCGATTCTGCAATTGAAGGAAGCTCCGATATCAGCGGCGCGTGAGGTGGAAGTTGGATCGTACTTACCTCTGTCTCCGTCTGATCCTTCTTTCGTCCTGTTTAAAGCCAAACCTTCAGATACTCCTGCTCTCCGCGCAGGTGATGCCTAATCCCACTCTCCCTGTTCTGCATCGTCCGTTAACTTAAATGTATTTTGATTATCAATCTAAACAAAGTTAAGTTGCGTAATTTAGTTAGTGTTGGTGAGTTACTTAGTTCAGTTTTGGCTTGTTCACAACTTTACCGTTTGATATGATTGGTGTTATTAACTTTTAAATTAATGATCTTTGAAATCTAGTCTGGTTGCAGGAAATGTTCAGCCCTATCAGTTTGTTCTACCGCCGAATTGGAAACAGTTGCGAATAGCCAATATTTTGTCAGGTAATTACTGTCAACCGAAATGTGCAGAGCCATGGATCGAAGTGAAGTTTGAGAACGAGAAGCAAGGCAAGGTTCAAGTAGTTGCATCTCCTTTAATCCGCTTAACCAACAAACCAAATGCAACTATTGAAGATCTCGGTGAGCCTGAGAAAGTGATTGCTTCTCTTGGTCCTTTTGTCACCGGAAACTCTTATGACTCTGATGAACTTTTGAAGACTTCAATCGAAAAAATTGGAGATCAAACGGTAATGACACAACAAGTGAAGTGATTGCTTCTCTGACTGATCAATCATTGAGGAAAGTTTCTGATCATTTTTTTTTTTGGTTTATGTCTTCTTGTGTTTTTATGACAGTACTATAAGTATGTGTTGGAGACGCCATTTGCGCTCACGGGAAGTCACAATCTTGCAAAAGCGACAGCAAAGGGAAGCACGGTTGTTTTGTTTGTTGTAAGTGCTACTGAAAAGCAATGGCAGAGCTCACAGAAGACTCTTGAAGCCATTCTTGATTCTTTTCAACTGTAAATCAGAGTTTTTGTTATGACTCTGGACTTGAGAAACTAAAGAGCAAACAGTTTATGCTAAGGAGTGTCTGTGCGTAGTAACATTAACTCATTCTTTTCTACTGTAAATTCGAGCTATGACTCTGAGACAGATCTCAGTGGTTTATGCTCAGCATGTCTTTGTTGTTGTATAACTTTCTCAGGTATAAAAGAACAAAAGATTACAAGGTTAGGATTCCTATATCTCGATTCAAGAACCGAACTCTGACTCCAATACATTGTGTGGAAACTCCCTTCTTCGTATGGTTTCTACATACAGAGCAAGTCAACTGGTCATGAGATGAGGGACATCTGGTCGTGGAAGAACGCAAGAGTATGTTATATACTTCACACCGTCCACAAGCACGACTATGAAAACTCGGGACTGTGGTTTTGTTCCTCCCATCATCCCATCGATGTCTCCATTACCGCCTTCTCTGGGATCAACAAGCACAGACACTACCATTGATGGGCCTGGCTTGGTTTCCCGGAACTTGTCTTTGCTAGAGCTGTTATGATCTTCTTTGGTAAGATTAAAGTCAGATACCGGAAGACCACCACTGAGGATTCTTCTGTTCTTTTTCCCCTTTTGTGTATCACTGGTGTTCTTACACTGTTGAGTATGTGGAGAAGCAGGAATGATGGCTCCTGAGTTTGAGGAGACATCAAACTGAAACACTTCAGTGCACATCCCCGAACTGAACATTGGCCCTATCAGTGGATACATTAAAGAAAAATAGGTGTTATTATATGCAAATGCAAACGTTTCAGTTCACTATTCTAGCTAAAAGGCTGCTCTCCAAGTCTCAAGGAGAGAATCAGTAACATTGGAAGCTTGTGAATACCTGCAACACCTTCACGAAACCATTGCTGCATTTTACCATTGGCTATTGTTGATTTGAGTTGGTCGTTCGAAGCATCATCAGAACCAGAAGATGACAGGCCTTTCCCCGTTTCGCTATAGAGGTGCTTAGACACATCCCTGGTCCTTGGGCTTGTGGAGTCAGGTAAAGGCAATGCAGGAGATAAAGTTTTAGTTGTAGTTGCTAGAACACTTTTCCCTTCTTCGTTCTTTGTTTCAGAATCCCTGGCTTTCTCGCTCGCCAAAACAGAATGAATAATCAAATTTCCATCGATCTTGACAAGCTTTTCATTCCTCGGAACAAATAGCGATGCAACTAGAGGTTCACTACTATTTCGAGGAGGCCCCAAATTCTCTGTTTCAGATACGTTTCTTCCCACTCCTTGATCAGAATCTCCCCCACAATGTACTCTACTACTATCAACAACCAAAACTCTTCCTCTAGACTGATCATAAACCCCGTCAGTAACATAGTTAGACTTATACTCCCCATAGCTAATGTTCACCAATGCACCAAACAAAAACATACAAAACAGAAAACCAAAAACACTAAAACTAGCAACCTTCTTGAACTTCTTCACCTTAGCAACAGAATGTTTTGGTTTCAACCGAGGAATAGGAAGCAAAGCCACTTGAGAACCTTGTGGTTTAACCATATAAGCCGGATACTGCATCCATGGATAAACAATTGGAACCATCGGTGGTCCACTTGAGAACCTTGTGCCCATCTGTTGCCTCAAAGTGACATTCTCAGCCACGAAATAAGACATCTTACTGCTCAATTCCGATATAGTGGAATGCATATTCTTAACTTTATCTTCAAGCTCCTCCACGTAATGCTTCTTCCTCTGTCTTGAAAGGTGAGCACTTTCACGGTTTCTAACTAGTCTCACGTTCTTCTTCTTCTCATCATCTTCTTCACCACCAACTTTTATAACACTTGCAAAACCATCTTTACCCAATCTCCTGGATTCGTCGCTTGAATCTTCTTCAATCTCTGTTTTCCTCTTGGCAGAATCTTGCCCCGAAAAACTCAAGCTCTGACTAGTACCGGAGAAATCAGAATCCGTAGGTGATTCTCTATTGTAGCAGCTTGAAGTAGATATTAACACGCCATTCGTATTCTTCTCCGTGTCTTCGTTAACACAATCGCCTGAAATTCCCGACGCCGGCGTAAAGTCACCAGACATTTCTCGTTTCGTAGCGTCAGGAGGAATGCAGAACGATTCGTTCTCAGAAGGGAAGTAGAGATCGTCGAAACTGTCGTCGTCGTCAATCAAAAACCTCAGATCAGAGATCGAGTTCCGAACTTGATCAGAGTTAGAATTGCAGAAATTATCAAAGGGAGAAGGAGCGATCGCGATGTAATCGAAATCGGAAGAGAAAGTAAGATAAGTGTCCTCCAAAACTGGTTCCGCCATTGTTGGAAAGTTTTAAGGTTTAGAGTTACTAAATTGGGGAAGAAGAAGAAGAAGGCTTTATAAGAGGCAAGGACGTTGGTCTCCTTCTTCACCCACTTGGGCGCGTGTATTTCACGCAAGATCTGAACAATGCATTGAATGGAAGATTGTAATAGACGCGCTAGAAAAGGAGCGTGGAAAGATATTGGAGTCCATATTCTTGCACGTTGACTACATTAAGTTGGAGTGATGCAGGGTTTATATGCTCTTTAACGGTTTTTATTTTTATTTTTAATCTCTGACTCTTTCTCTCAAAAAATGTTCTATCTTTAGGATTGGATCTTCAAACAAATCTAATCAAACTTTGCAACTCTGTGTCGTTTTGGAGTCTCTTTGACGTCACGCTTGTCTCCTCTCTTCTAGCATCATTATTATAGATATTTGGATCATATCTTCTAGATCAAATATTACCCATATGATGAATTATGGAATAATGAATATGGTAGATGGTGTCTTTGTAAGATATTTGGTGTAAGTGAAAAAGAGAAAAATGTCAAAAAAATTACCAATTTTGTTGAAAAAAATTGTTTTGAATAATAGTGTCTTAACGAAAGTTTTAAAATAGGCTAAATATGTAGCCTCTGTTTGGTTGAAAAACATGTTTTCAGGGTTATGGTTTTAAAAAAACAAAACCCACGACCAGACTACTCTGTAAAATAGGCTAAATATGTAGCCTCTATTTTTATCATTACATATTTGACCATATTTTTTTTATTTTTTTTGGTAAAAGAAATTTGATCATATTAGTAAAGAAGAATGTAATTCTTTTGAAGTATTAGTGTCTAATACAAATACATTGTGTTCTGAACATGATCCGGAATAGTCCAGATTATAACAAATCTGTAACGCCTTGTATCATTAGGTAAAGTACCTTCGACGTCAACACCCCTCATACTGTTTCGCTTCGGCTCATAATATAAGACACATAACAGCTTGTCTTCATAGTGATAGATGCAGTACATCCACTTGGCAAAAAGGATCTCACCACCACAAGTAGCACCCAAGATGCGCCAATTTGAAAAGCCATGCATCTCGTGAAAGAAAATCCTGGACCATCCTTGTGTCTCCTTCTTAGCATCCTTCATAACCCAAATATATTCCATGTCATTCGCGCAAAACACGAATCCTAACTTCCCTTGGTAGTTTACCAGAGTTGAAATATCATCTCTACTGGGAATTCAACATGATAAAAAAATTCAGACCTGATATCAAAACTCATCAATTTATATCTAGAGGTAGAGTTATATATGTTGTAGTAGTTTCCCCTGGATAATAAATCAATGTGTCATCCCTGGTAAGTGTAAAGGACTGTCTTGTGGTAGGGTTATATACAACTACCTTAAAACCAGACAAACAACACATCAAACCGTAAACATACTGCGCCATTCTCCCAGGGATTGATAGTACTGCTTCTATGTCCGTATTTGGAGGATAAGTAGACGATAAGCCTAAGAAACATTCCACGTAAGGGCCTGAATCGAAGCCGAAGATGAAATGGGCATCATGAGGAGGCTGAGTCAAAAATCGAGTCACTATCGATTCTATGAAGTCTCTACGACTGCTGATAATGGATGACCACAGCTTCGAGACAGATTTGAACCTCAATAGTGCGATTTCGCCGGGAGTGTTTTTAGTCACTCCACTGTCAGTATTCAGAGGGATATCGATAACTCCGCCGTGAAGAAGTAGTGTCGGCGAGGGTGAGGTCTCGTTGCTATTCTCTTTGCGTCCTCTCGTCATCATCTCTGTTTTGTCAAACCTTAGACTAATGAACGAGGGCTCTCTATATAGTATATAGTATATAGAGTTTATTGCAAATAAGGCATTTGTCTTAGATATATATTTTATTTTAGGCACTTTTAAAATGATCTTTAGATTTAGGCACTTCTTTCCTGGGGAAAGTTGTTTTTACCCTTACAGAGAGATGATGTTGCTCTTTCTTTGTTGATGAACTTTTACGTTTTACACTAGAAATCAAAAATACTTGCGACCAACACCAACAACTTTGGAGTCATTGATTACAGAGTGATGTCAG
>Ga0041059_1001065_pt1 | contig 21808 bp, 9 predicted proteins | sample AraColnosormetaG_FD_56232 | JGI IMG/M metagenome (GOLD analysis project Ga0041059, IMG submission 56232) | Arabidopsis roots microbial communities from North Carolina, USA - Col MF nosort | ecosystem: Host-associated > Plants > Roots > Unclassified | place: USA: North Carolina | collected 2013-09-02 | reverse complement strand
TGATAGTGGTTTTCTCAAAAAAAAAAAAACTTCAAAAGAATCACATTCTACTAAACAAAATTAATTTGTTATTATTGTAAACGTAAATTGTAAACACAAACAGAAGAATCTATATTTGCGTTTATATTTTCGAAAAGTAATTTATGATTTTATCAGCCAACTCGGGTAACAGGATAAACACAAAGACAAAACGTTAATTCTACCATTGTTGGCGTTAATTTGTGTTGTAAAACGAAACTATACGTAAATGATCTTATCAAAATTACTTATGTAATAATAACAACAAAATTACTTATGTAATAAAAAGAAAAAATACTTATGTTATGTAATTCAATAAAAGTATTGTGGTATATCCTCTTTTAATTGTATCATCTATATGGAGATGCATGTTCAATTTCTTAATCCAAGAAAAAAATCCACGTTCAATATTATTAATTCGTTACTCTATTCAGAACCCAATCTAATCAATAGTTTTGAGGATACATGTCTACGTAGGGACAAAGAGGAACAAAGATGTATCCACGTGGCAAGACAAGTGCGAAGATGAGTCAAGACTCAAAGAGCCCTCTTCGTTCCCCACACTGTCTGGTCGGTAGTTGAAACGTTAGTTGTCGACTTGGCGCGCCACCTCCTCTTTTTTTCCTAACCGTCTATAATAATTAAAACACGACTTACGACATAGACTTTGTTAAGGTACATGTATCATATAATTAACTTAGAATTCGAACTTTAAACTATAGTTTGCAAGCCTCTCAGTGGGAGAGTTTGGTTGAGATATTTCCAACACTCACCAATATAATAACAATTTGCTTTCATATAGTATTTCGTTAGGAAATTTTTCATTCGTATTCGTAATAAAGAAAGAGGTATGTCTTAGGCTTCGCATTTGGTGATGGGACCAACAGAAAAGAGTCTCGTAAGTCACGTGGCTTCTTCTCCTCAAGGACGGCACCGCCCTCTTCTCGTTTTTATTTGGATTTTATTTGCTAAAAGCCTAAAATTATTACACTACATAAAAAGTAGTATAGTGTTAGTATTAGTAATGCTATTACTATTTTTAACAAAATAAAATAAATTTGCATATTGTTATAGTTATCCTATTACTAAACTCATTATAAGGTTTTGGAATCAGATGATGAAAATTCTGGTTCTATGCTTTTCAAGACCTTTTTTAGTAGCCTTAAAGACGTATTTATTCACCTTTGCATTCAATAAAAATCAACATTAGTCATAGGTAATTTTCTTGATGTAAGAAAATAAACGATTTACTCAAAAACAAAAAGAAGTTTACCATATTTTACTATGTAAACTTGTCACTGCTCTAAAATAAAAACACAAATCCTCTACAAAAAATACTAAAACAGAGACTGTCACCAATAATCTCTGCAGGAACATACTCCATTTCTAAAATGATGAAATCTGTTGCGGTCTCTTACAATTAACTCTCTACCATAAACCTCAGAGATAAGCTTTGTTACTGTATGACAATCTTCACATACCCTCAAGTTCTTCACTATCCTAATGGTTGTACCAGGCTTAGTCTTCATCATACCATATGCAATTGCAAGTTTCTCACTATGCATATGAATCGAACTCTCCTTCTCCTCCTCGTCTACATCGAAAAACGCATCACCTGTGTTCCCTTTATACCCTATCAATCTTATCTTCCCCAAGATCTCTTCCCACTTCCTTCTGATCTTACCCATTTCAGGATGCTTCTGATCATCTCCCATTGTGAACTTGTTTATTTTCCCATCAATCTCTATTAAGCTCCACCCTGGTGGTTTCTTAACAAGCTTCTCCTTCATCATGTCTCTCAAGCTCTCTATCTTATCCCATTGTCCTGCACACGCGTATATATTTGACAGTAAGACATAGTAACCGCTATGTTCTGGTTTCACCTTTATCAACATGTTTCCTACTCTCTCTGCAACCTCGGTGTTCTTATAAATCTTACATGCTCCAAGCAATGCTCCCAATATAGGAGCGTTTGGCTTCACATGCATTTTAAGGATAAAGTTCTCCGCTTCGGCTAATTTCCCAGCACGACCAAGCATATCAACAATGCAACCATAATGCTCGAGTCTAGGCTCGATCCCATGATCCTTTTTCATGTTCTCATATATCTCTAACCCTTTTTCAACTAATCCACCGTGGCTGCAAGCTGAAAGAACCGCTGTGAATGTAACATCCCTTGGAATAAACCCTAAACTAATCATTTGGGAGAAGTAATGCATTGCCTTGTGAGCATGCCCATGCACTGCAAGACCTTTGATTATTGAACTCCAGCTCAAGCTATCCGTCTCAGGCAATCCCTCAAATACATGAATTGCTTTCTCGATATCCCCACACCTCCAAAACATATCCACAAGAGCTGTCCCAAGAATAAGATTCACAGTCATGTGACTCTTAACCACATACTCATATGCTCTTTCTCCAAACTCAAGTGCACCCAAATGAGCACAAGACGAAATCACACTCACCATAACCGTCTCATTCGCGACAACTCCTTCCCTTTTCATGAATTCAAACAAGTCAATGGCTTTCTCAAAACAGTTGTTCTTCGCATACCCATTAATCATAATACTCCAAGTAAACAAATTTCTGTGAGGCATTTCATCGAACATCTCTCGTGCATTCTCAACCATCCCGCATTTACAATACCCAGCCACCATAGAAGTCCATGAAACAACATCTCGAAACCCCATTTGCCCAAAGATTCTACCAGCAGCAGCGATGAACCCACAATTAGCGTACATATGAACAAGCGAATTCTCTACATAAACATCATTCTGAAATCCGAATCTAACAATCTGTGAATGCGTTTGCTCTCCCACTAGAACACACTCCATCTCACTAGACGCCTTAATCAGAAACGGAAACGTGATGTTATCTGGCCAAATCCGAGATTTCAACATCTGGGTATAGAACCCAAAAGCCTTACTAGGCTCTGCACCAGTGGAGAAGCAGCGAATGAGTAGATTGAAGACGAAAAGATTAGGGTTTTGAATCTGAGAGAAGATTCCGTATGCATATCCCAAGAGATTGGTTGGTTTGTTGAAGGTGGAGTCGTCAACGCAGAGAGCGAGGAGACGACTGGCAACGAAGACGTCGGAGATGAGATGGGTTCGTAAGAGAAAGCCATGTATGATCTTGAGGTCGGAAAAGGAAGAGCAGGATTGGAGCAAGGCAAGCTTCGGGTGTTTGAATCGAAGTGTGTTGAGCACAATGTTACTCATTCTCTGCAAAAAGTACCCAAAAGTTCTCAAATTTATAAGAATCTGACATATAACGGTCTATTTCCTCTGTTTTTTAAGTTTGACTTTTGTAACAAAGAGCATAAAAATAAGGGTAACAATTTTCTGCATCTGCATTTGTCAAAGGATCTGGAAGATCTTACAAAATTGAAAATTTAAGATGATGTATTGATTGTCTTTAGAAAGAAAACTTGAAAGTATCAGTTTTGGCAGAGTCCCAGAAAGAAACTCTTTGTTCTTCGGCTCTTTTTGCTTCTTCTGCTTTCTTTTCTAACTCTTGGATAGTCCCCGGGTAAGCTTCTTCAATGGCTTTCTTGAATTTGTCATGCAAATTCTCTCTGTCAGTTGTCCCGGAGACAAGTTCTTTAGCATTTGGTTTCTTCAGAAATTCTAACACATTCAACAAATTACTCCTGCACAAGTAATGTTACTCCAGTTAGATCAACTCAATACAGATACGAAATCACAATTCTTTCATCTGATACATATCACCATTGATGCAAATGCACAAATAGCTCTCAGATAAATGCTACGTACACAGTTAATATTCTTAATAACATCAGTCTACTTTCTTAGCCACTTTCAAACTTTTGTTTAGCTACTCAAAAGTATCTGAAAATGAACTTAATAATGATGTTGTTCCAGTTTATTGTTCTTTTCTATTGTCAAACTTTCATCTACTAAAATGGATATGACAAAGAGCCAGTGGGAAAGAAACTAACTTTACCTGCTAGCATAATTCTGAGTAATAGCAATCGATTCCTCCAGGTTAATCACCAGATGCCACCATCCATTAGGTACAAACATCACCTCCCCGGCTTTGCATATACACTCAATAGGTTTCTTCTCCCAATCCTTAGTATCATCATAAAAGTTCATGAACCATTCTATTATGGAAACAGGACAGGCCACTTCTGCTCCATCAGGACTTGGATGCACACCCGGAGGAACCACATCAGGTGGGAACAAAACCCATTTCTTCGACCCTGTGATCACCGCATTCCAAGCTGATGTTGAGTTAGGATCAATATGGAAAGACGATCCTGATCCGGCTGGACCAATTATGATCCATCTATAATCAGGTCGCTCGTTTCCTAAAACACCAAACAAGTCCTCTCTGAAATAGACAGGAACATCATACTCCGAATCCAAAACCGGAACTTTCTCTGCAAACTTTGGATCAAACAAGTACAAAGGCCTTTCTTCCCTAGCTCCATCAGAATACCTAAAATACTTCTCGAGCTTCATTTCCACTGGACCTACCGCGAATTCGACATCACCAACCACCTTAGTCAGATAATCTCTTGACCATTTCTCAATAGCAGGCCAACCATCCAAACATCCCTCCAACAAAACTGGCTTATTCGGCTCCTCAAACTTTGTAATGAAGTCTTCAACAGAAATGCCTCTCACCCGTGTGATATTATCTCTTCTAAGCCATTTCGGTTTCATTTCAAGATTCGCACATAACCAGCTCTGAAACAGATAATCAGAATAGAAATCTATAATCTTCAAATTCGATTCACCATCTCCAGCAAACTTGAATTTCGGATGGTAAGCAGCTACATAGGTAGATCTCCACGACCCATTAAACAAAAAATCTCCTTTTAACTCCTCTAACACAAGATTTCTCCAGAGAGGCTCATGATTAGCAAATATATAGAATGACTTAGTTACAGTAGCCAAAACACCCAAATGATTGGCGCCAAGAAGACCTAGAATATCCAAAACGAGCTCATCTGAGAGTATCTGGAGATTACCTAATCCAGTGTTTCGCACATTGACCGCACCAGGATTGAAATATAGGTTTCCCAGAGGTTGAACTCCATGCTCTTGAGAAGGAGCTGCAATTTTCAGCTTGAAGCCTCCTTCATCTTCATCTTCCTCTTCTACCTCCTTCTCTGGAAACAGAGACTCAGGTTCATGCTGATGGAGCTTTAGTCTTTTGGATTTGGATTTACGTCGCTTCGAGGTTAGCAACAGATTCTTGCACTTTGGCATGTTTGACGGAGATCAGCCTTAGCGGCGAGGGTTTTGGGTTTTATCAGTTCACCACGGTTTCATTATTTAACCAGAAGATGGAATTGAGAAAATCTTGGTTCGAACCGGTTCAACCGTAATAACTACTCAAGTACTGTATTACAGAATGTTGCTAATGTAGAATCATCATTGATTGATTACACATTTTGATTAATGCCTTTTAAAATTTGACAAAAATGATCTATTGATCGGTGATAGCCTGATAGGTTATAGTAAAATATTGAGAATCTGAGGATCAAGACAATGCCAAGTTCCATTAACCGGAAGTTCTGAGAGAGATAACCTTTTTTTTGTTTGTTTTCTTTCCAGAGAAATTCAAAGAAGAATCTGGAAACATTATACACAGCTTACAATAGAAAGAACAAGACGTGCTTTTAGTGTAGCCTCACCGAGACAAATCATCAAACCCCATTCCAACCCAACAACAAATGACATATGGCAAATACACCAAGCAAAGAAAGATAAAAACTGCACATTAGAGAAAAATCATTTTTCTCAGTAAAAACCATGAAGATGGAGAAAGTAAGTACTTTCACAAAGTAATTCACATTATGCGCTGCAAACCAAATTTCACACTTGTGTGCTTGAGAGACATCTCCATTGCCGTATTCGAGGAGTCTTTTCTAGAAGCATTTGCAATCCCATGTTGTTCCCTTGTACCCCGTTCATGTATCTGCATTTACACCATTTGGCCATGAGGATAAGTAAATAGTTGTTTCATCATCTTTGCAAGTCTCTATACAAGGATCTTAGTCATTTATAATAATACTACAAACTCAAAACTCAGGTTCGATAAAAAGGTATGAGAAGCACAAGCTAATCAGAGTTTAAGACTGTTCACTTACTTGCTTCGACGAGCCTTTCTTCTCCAGAAAACAAAAGATGTGATCCACTGCACAGGAATAAGAAGACGAATCCGTCAATGAGGATGCAAAGTAATACAGCAGAAACTTTAGTACGAGTTGCTTCTTATCAGTATATTAAGTGTTAAACAAGGTCACAATCCACTGATATAAGAAACAAAATCACCTTAAAGACAGATATGAAGTTGAATGCTCCAATAATAGATGTTTTCCGCAGAGGCAATCTACGTTCTGGGACAACATCCTTTGACAGATGTTGGGCAATTTCTTTCAACAGAACCATCTGTGCTTTCTCAGTCCTCATCGACATAATCGCCTGTCTCATTGATTCCCTGTCAGCCTCTAGTGCTTGAAGTCTCATGTAAAGTTTCGATATTTCAGGATCACCAAGATCCGGCTGATTCGATATTTCTCTCGGAGACATTGCATAACCATCAGCAGTGTCATTCTTAAACTTTTGCTCAGCAGTACCACTATGAGATACACTGTGATGGACAGAGTCAATGGTATAAACTCTATCATTCATGTCATTATCTCCTATTTCCGATGAGTCACCCTTATCCCTTGCAAAGGAATTACCAGCTGCATATGGGGGATCTTCCATTTTCCTGAAGCTACCATTGTTGGACCTTGGGGAATCATTAGAAAAATCAAGCCTTTTTTCTCTAGTTGTTCCCAAAAGTGAACTTGCACTACCAGTGGAAACCCTCCTGAAATGTCTCTGATGCCTAGGACTCTGACCAACCACGTTCTTCTCTGTATAATGTCTCCCTCCAGATACATCACCAGTAGGCTGAGTAAAGCTAGGATTTCTCTCCATCTGACTTATCCTTCGTTCCAAAGTCTTCAATGGGTGAGGTGAATCAGCCAATGGGTACTTTTCAACATCATCAACATCAATATCAGCCTCCAGGGGACCTGGGTTCTCATTCACATTGCACTTTATAGGAGGGTAATCAGATGTGGGGAGATCATATTGGTAATCATTTTCGATCATGCTCGGATTACGGCTAAGCATGTTCTTCTCCGTTTCAACCTCAGCCTCAGTGAACCCAAAACTCATCATTCTATGCTTATAAGCCTGAGCTTCAAATGTCAAAGCCTGAATAGTCTGCTCCCTCTTATATATCAAATCTTCCAGATCCAAAAGCTCTTGTTGATCATGCTCCATTTTCTCCTCAGCAAACCGCTTAAACTGTCTCAATTCCATTTGGAGTTCAGCTTTATCCCTCTGCAACCTCAATATCATAGACATTGCCTCACTTGCAGCTGTCGAAGCAGCATTCCGCTCTTCATCAAGCTCCTCATACAAATCTTGAATCGACTGCTGTTGACTGCTAACAGTCTCCCTAAGCAGCTCCAATTCATTCTCAATTTGAACTTTAGCATTGGAAGACAAGTCCAGCTCCAGCTCCGGTATGTGAAACAGTTTCTCATTCTCAAATTCCTCGTATTTTCTCTTCACAGACCGAAGCAAAGAACCAGGAGAAGCACCATTCAGAGAGCAATCACATCCACAATCACAACATCTAACCACATCCCTAGTAGGGGAAGATACAATTGCCAAATCCATAACTTGTAACAGTATCCAAATTCACAATCACAGACTATGGCACAAATACATAGCAACAATCACCAAAACCTATCTCCGTAGTCTAGATCCACGATAGCCAAAACTAGCGCCAATATAGAGCTCCTGTAGAAAAGTCAATTCTCAACAACATTATTCAATGTAAAACGATCTCTTAAAAAGGAAGCTTCTTTCATTGGCAGAGTAAACATAACATCTCAAAATCGAGAACTTTACCTTCACCGTTGAACCACCAAGAACACGAAAACTAAACCCAAAAGTCGAATTTTTCCAGGAAAGCTAATGATATCTCCTTCTCTTATTGAATCTCAATGATAACTTCCGGGAAAATAACAGACCCACCTATAATTTTTCTCTTATCGCTTTTTCTGGTAAACGAAAAGCAAAAGAAAAAAGAGAAAGAAAAAGAAAAAATAATCGTGTTTGGAATCAGAGGGAAACCAAAAAAAAAAAGAGGAAGAGAAAGAGAGAGAATTGGTCTTCTTCTTCGTTGTTTCCCTCTGGTTAATTTGAAACCCTAGAGCTCTCTCTGTTTTTATCTTTCAGTTTTGAAATCGAGAAAAGGCTTTTTTTCTTTCCATGGAGGTTCGTCTCGTGCCCACAATGACGACGACGACGACGGCTCTTAAGGTTATTTTTGGTAAAAACCGAGTTTTTACTAAGAGAGATAAATAAACGGTGAGGATTAGGTTATCAGATGAGATCAACGGATAAGATTTTGGTTAGATGAGGTGTCTTTTTACCTGCGGAAAGTACAGGTCAGCTAATCTGGAATTTTATTTAAAGAGTTTTAGATAGATATTCTTATTAGATTTAGATGCCTCTTCTATGAACCAATTGCTATATTTGTAAAAATTACACGAATTTGTAATTATCTCATCTTTTCGATTAGTGTGATCTTTATAATAAGGTAAAATATATTTCTGTATATATAATAATATGATAATGTTCTTTTACTTGAATATTCCCAACCAAAAAGATGGACCATGTTTTTCTTTATAAACAAACAAATTGAAAGCATTATTATTCGTATATATCAAGTTCATACATGCTAGTATATTTTAAATGATCACTAAATAGAAAATTATAAACAGTATAATTTTGCTATTTTTTAGATCGATAATTAGTTCTTTCGAAATTTATATCTAGCTATACGAGATTTTTCTCAATGTGGAATAAAGTAGAGATCTATTAGGGTTTTTTTTTCACCTAGATTAAGTCTTCAAGAAAGATATTTGATATAGCAAACTTAATGGTGAAAAATCTATTGGTGATCGTGAGTCCAAAACTATTAATGGTTCATTAAATGAAGGTAATCAGCTTTGAGACTAGTCCAAGGCTCTTGAGATCAGATAGATTACGTACGAACAGTTCAGTTATTAAAATTTGAAATGTTTTAATTTAGAACTAGCTAGTACAATTCTGACCTATTTAGTGATTGTTTTCATTAAGGTGATTCGTGAATAGAACAGTCACGTTGTTAAATGTCAACTATAAATATATGCAGCTGAATAGATGGGCGGTCGAGTTTTATAAATTCATGAACAAAGGGTTTGATCTGAAGGGGATTAAGTGGTAATAACTTACTTTGACTTAAAATATAAAACCGTACGAAGATTTTGTTTGGGAAGACTTTTCTTTTGTTCAACGTTTGGGAAGACTAAATACAATGGTTTTTGGATGTTTATTATTATTATTTTTTTGGGTCAGATAAAACGATAGGATGTTTCCGAGTGGAGGTATTTGGCCGTCGACATTGAAGCTTTACCAGGTCAACATGGCCTACTTATAGTCTTATATACTTTACATAAAAATATACTCTCATTTAATTTTCACAATTTGTTTTCTCTTTTCTTCTTATTTAAAAATTTGATTATGAAACTGTTTACTTGATTAACATCATGAGACTAACTTTTTATTCTTTGGATAAACATGCTGTTTTCTTCTTTTTCTTTTTGGTTAAAACTATGGTCGTTTGTTTACACTTATGTTGGGATACAAACCAAACGAGTGGCTTTACAAAAAGTTTTAAGAAACAAACCGAAGGGGATCCTGTTTAAATGGATATAACGAGTTCATGTATATAGAATATTGTCTACTTGATCTTTGCCAAAAAAAGTAATAAAAACATCGGAAAAAGAAGCTGAAGAAATTCAGAAATCTTATGCCTCTATTGCTTTACTTATGGATCCTCGATCTAGCCTAAATCTTCAGAATGTGTTATTATTGTTTCCTTGTTTTTATTGGTTTTTTTGGCAAGGATCAATTGTATAGGTTTTCAACTTGTAACACCAAACTTTCATTTTATTCTCCTAGAAAAGAAAAAAAAAAAATTCCATTTAAGATCGGATATGATGAACAAGGTATAACGAAACCAAGAACATTTTATGTGTTTTGTGTGCTGTGTATATATAAATGATTCACCAATCACCAAGCAAACTTAATATTATTGAGATGGAATCCTAATTGAATTAAACACTTAATTACCTTCAACAAGCCAAATGCTAAAATACTTAAGACAAGTTGTTCATAAAGTCTCCAATGATACGGAGAACTTGTTCCGCAGCCTCGGAAGATGGATAGTTGGAGTAGAAACCATGCTCCTTGTTTTCGAATTCAATGTAATCTACCCTTTTTCCTCCCATCTTCTTTAATTTATATGCATATTCCTTGGCCCTATCTCTCAAGAGTTCTGAGCCGCCGACAATCACCAACATTGGCTCTAAGCTAATTGATTCGAGTGTAGGACTCGTTGGTCCAAAAGGGTTAGCCATGTGGTGATCTCTTGTTGCACCGTTTGGTAGTGACAATCTCCAAAACCTTCAAGAAGTTAAAGTTTAATTAGCACCTTTTTCTCACTCTCTCATATTAATATTAATATATTGTAATTGACTATACCAATATTTACTATACATATAGCTTTATGACAATGGCCATGAACAAGAACAAGACAGGTCAATCATCTCATTGTTCAAACATAAAAGGAGAAACAATCAATTGGAGAGAAGACTTGAATGATATATATGTGATCCCAATGATTCCACGTGCGTTGAAAAACATAAATACACACATTCAAAAATGCTAAGTAATACTTTTATAAACATGAGACATTATATTAGTTGCATTTGGTTTAATCTATTGTGTACAATGATAGTCACGACTCAGGAGGAAACATACGTAAATTAAGCAGAGATGAAAAAGGAACACGAGGATAATGCATGACGCACTATCTCCATTCCTATATATATTAACCACTGTTCTTGATATCTGATTATCGGTTTATTCCATCATCCACTAATCCATTTTTTTATGCGTGAACAATGACCTAAAAATGAATTAAGGAAAATCGGTCTCTAACACCCATTTGGAGATTCCACACTTAAATCGGAAGTCATTAGCTCATCACAACTTGGTTAACTAATTTTCTAGTCGTGATGCCAAATTTGAGATAGTTACTGACAAATCAAGGTATTTTTTTTAGAAAAATTATCGAATCGAATTACAATTCAAACATGTTAAACGTTCGTGTAGTTTTATAATTTTATAGAATTTGTGCGGTTTATTTTTTCCGAGTTCTTCTAGGTTTAGACCATTTTCGAAGAAAATAAATAATTCATGAATTAGTACAATTATGTAGAATCGCCAAATGGTAGGGTATCTAAATGGTTGTCATCATGATTATTTTCAAGTTTCTTTTAGTTTTTCTAATTCGATTACTTTCCATACAAGATACTTTATAAAGTTTTTCTTGTTTTGTTTGTTAATGAAGATACTTTCTAAGTTGTCGTTCATCTACTGGATGTTTGTTTTTCAAGACCCATTCGTGTATCCACTGTGATGGAAGACCTTAATATTTGAAAAGCCATTTTTAATGTTGAATGATTTGAGACTGACTAATCAAATAGTGGAGTATTAGTAGATTAAGCATATTGACTAGTTTTTATGACGTAATATTATAACTATCATGTGATGGGCTAAAATCATTCGTCTTAACCGATTAAAATCAATCAAAATGAATATTATTTTTCACTTTGAATTTATCAAAAGAGAGAAAGATATTTATGAAAATATATCACTATATACATATATATCATCTGTCGACCGTTGGTTAGTTGGTGAATGGTTCTAATCAAAATAAATGTTTCATAGGTACGAAAAGTCGTTTTCTTTAGAAAGTTCGTGTTTCTTTTTGTGTCATAGAATATTGCTACTCCTTTGAACTAGTTGAGAATTCGATTATAATATTTGTATACAATATATTATTGATAAAACGTTGTAAAAATATCTTTAGGTTTATGAAAAGTTATTTTTTTCATTAATGAGAAGAATACTCGACTATTTTTATATCATGTTATTAGGAGAAACTTATCTTCACGTATACATATTCGACTATATGAGTACATGCAATTTAAAATATCAATTAGTCTGTATAAGATTTGTTAAGTTTTGGAAAAAAGGACATGTATACACATCTGTGTGTTCATGAAGAGGCACTGTGGCTGTAGCTGTCTCTGTCATGCGACTCGGCAATTCACTCCAACGTTTAAATTGGCATTACTCGGATGAGAAGATAATATGAATTAAAGTAACCGAAAACGACATCTATGCATATATTATATTTGAATAAAATAGTTAATAGTTAATTAGGGTTATAAACAATAAAGTCATGCATAACTAGTAATTCAATGAACTTGTATATATTTAATGTTTAAATATTCGGTGGTACGTCTAAAGAAAATTAAAATATAGAAAGTGTTGTGTTAGCTTACTTGTCAAGCAAATCCAAGCTGAGCAAAGCTTCAGAGGGGCCATTCTCGGAGTTAGTCCTCTCTTCCCCGCCAAAAAACGGTCCCATAAGAACGTAACCGCGTACCCGAACCGGTGTCAACTCGATTGAACCGGATCCGAACCGGACAGCGAGTTGATGAGCTATGTTCCCACCGGATGAATCACCAACAACAAAAACCCTGTCAAAGTCAACGTCTGTTCCATCTTCAAACCAGTGGTTCACACCATCGGAAACAGCTTGGTCCCAGAGCCATGTAAGCACCGCCTCAGCATCCTCAAAGGCAGCCGGGAGGCGGTGTTCGGGTGCTAACCGGTAGTCAGGTGAGACGACAAGGGCGTTAAGGGACGATGCAAGAGTTAGACAGAAGTTGTGAAAGTGAGGCCAAGAACGTGACCCGAAGCAGAAGCCCCCGCCGTGGAAGAAGACCACGACAGGGAGAGCGGTACGGTTGGAGGCGGAAATGGGTTTGTAGAGACGGAGGTGAAGGTTGTTAGGTTTGTGATAGATTGAGTCTTTGAAGAGAACGGTTTGGTTGTTTTTGAATGGGATTTGTTGGGTAATAAGGTCAATGCTCTCGGATCTCAAAACGGTACCGTTGCTTAGGAGTTGAAGCAAACCCATGCAGTCTTCTGCTACTTGTGGTTCTTCTCCTAGTGACCCCATTCTTAGTCTCTCCCTTTTGGTTTTGGATATATGTATCAGTGTCATGTGACATAAATATATAGAGGGGGGAAGTAACAAAGGGTACTTTGGTCATTTCAAGTCGGGAGATAGATATTGTAATAAATCTCAAAATCTTTTGAGGGAGCCCACGTTTTTAATTGTTTTGCGGCTGATTCGTCTCATGTGACTTGGTCATTCCTATCGACCTCTTATGGGTTTGTCAAAACTAGCAGATGCACTTAGATATGGTCATATGAGTCGGTGCTTGAAGATACATAACACGTCCCTATCTTTCCTTATATTACCACATCCTCAAAAGTAAACGGATGCAATTGCTTGCATCAGCTGTTTTGTACTTAAAGGTAACTTTTCGGTTTTAACAAAACAAAAGAGAAACAGTATGAGGCCAAACGATACAACAGTGTTACACACACAACATACAGAAACGTTAAACGAAGAAACACAAGCAATTTTAGAAACATACATGAGGAGGAATTAACTTTCCCGGGTTCATGATATCGTTTGGGTCCAACGTTTTCTTGATTCTCTTCATAGTTTGCAGTGCTTCTATTCCCAGTTCCTTCTCCAGATACTTCCATAACATAACCAAAAAACCCGTTCAAATCACAAATGGACATTCATATCAATTGAACAGAAGACATGATATGAATAGGAGAAGCTATACCTTCATTTTTCCTGTTCCAACACCGTGTTCTCCAGTACATGTTCCTGACGACAAAGTTCAGAACCAAGTGGCATCATTACAATCATGTTTTCTAAATCCGGGAACAAGCATATACACGTTCTAATTAATAGCCAGAGGTATACACTAGTGGAAGAGAGGAGAGTAAGGAAGTTGCAAATATAATGTCAACTTAAATCTAACAAGCACTACTCTGTTAAAGGTAGTAAACCAAATGCTAGGCCTCACTTGTATGTACAAGTTTAGCAATCTAACCTATTTGTTGATGATGTTCACCTAAATGGACATAAAATTTGGCTCCTGCCAATCTTTAATACTTTTGCTTTTTCAGTTTTGCTCAGAGAATATGTTAAAGACCTTCACATCTATTATAGTCTTGCACTTTTGCAAACACACAAAGAATGGATAGGGCATTTACCATCCATGGACAGTGCACTGTGAACCATAAAGTGGTTCAGTCTTTCTGCTTCTCTTCTCTGCTCTTCACTGCTTGGATCAAACATAATACATGTGTGAAAGTTTCCATCTCCGGCATGAGCAATAACGGTACTGAAAGTAGAACAACAATAGTCAGCATACACTTTATAGGACGTTAAAGCTTAGTATGTCATGATGTTGAGTGCAGGATAGTAATATACCACAACAACGATGATGCATCAAGCTCTTTTTTGGATCTTGATATGAGTTCTGCAAGGTGAGATAAAGGGACACAGACATCCTGTAGAAGAAATATTTACAGATGATTCTTTGATGTTCGACCTTAAAATTTTAAATCAAAAAAGTAAACAACAAAAAGATCTATGGCATATATTTGAGGTTTCTGATTGTAGTTGGAAAGTTCATCTACAACCAAAGTGTATCGAAGGAAAGCAACATACTGTAATCATTGCTTCATGACCTGGCGCCATAGCATAGCAAGCCCACAGCGCCTCTTTTCTTATCTGCATGGAGTCAGGAAAGAAAATCTTTTGGTAACTCAATCTTGTTAGAAGCAAACGAAAGTGTAACTAATGTAGAGTTACATCTTCAGCATAGCCTCATTCTCTACAGTGAAAATCTCCAGAAATGTTTATTTCACGTTTGGTATCATATCATAACCAGGATGGTCAAAAAATTTAAAAAACGGACTATCACGAAACATTACCACTGGCGAGAGTCTACTGAGCAAGAATACACTACACCAACAACAAGTACATATTTTCCCTTCTTTTCTGCTTCTCATTTTATGCTGGAAGGTTGCAGGGTACGGGGAAAGTGTTGGGAGTGGGACAAAGAATTACCTTCCAGAGTTCTTTTTTTGCTTCAGGTTCTTCTGCGAACATAAAGTCTGATCCATTGTGTTTGGAAGCAATTTGCTGAACAATTTGCGTCTGCTCACGTGTATATGCCTCTAAGAGATAGAGAAAAGGAAAAAAATGATTTAGGGTATTAGAAGGCAACAATTCTCACTTTCTGTGTCTAGTGGCAACACTGAGCATGAGAATCCTGTAACCGAATAAAATAGAGGATACAGGGGAGTGAATATGATTTCTGTAATATCTACAGATATTGCTTACAAAGAGTAAACTGCTACAAGAGATGTATAATCTTAGATAGCTTGAAATATCACTTGGAAAGTACAAGAAATATGATGCAGCATCACCTGTTCCTATAAACTCGAACATCAGAGTTGGAGCTTCAGTCAAATTTTTCCCGTTTGCCATATTAATAGCTCTGATTTGAACCTCGTCAAGGAGTTCCACTCTTGACACCTGATGGGGGTTAAGGTGCGGTTGAGAAGATTCAAAAAAAAAATTTAAATCATATAATTCAAAAGCAGAGGTCTAACCTGTATTCCAGACATCATAGTGGCAATGGCCACGTCTGCAGCATCCTTAACTGTAGGGAAATTGCAAACTGCCACCTAAAATTATATAATAAATTCGTCTGACACTGAATCGTAAGGAAATTTTGCTAACCATTGCAAATGATGACAAAAGGTGTTATGTAATGTATTTTACACTCTTGAAAGTCAAAATGATGTAAAATCCATACACATGATCAAGAACCATCCTAAGTCCATACTAGAGCAGGAAAGTCTTTCAAAACAAAAGCAAGGCAAACAAGGGTCCACACAGCACATAACTAGGAGTGAAAGAGTTGAGATATAAAAAATAAGCAAAGAGATAAATTAAGCCAAAGCAGAGATATTTGGAACTTTAATAAGTATGTATGATTTGTTTGGCAAGGGATGAAAACTAAAAATGAATTTGTTTGCAGAAAAATATTGAACTCAATTTCGACCTTCAAAGGAGGAACTAAAATCACATAGAAAATGAGCATCTTTCTGCTAGGCAGAAACCTGAACAAGAACTCAAAAATAGATGAACGAAATCTACTATAAAGGAAGAGGTCAATATACCACTGAATGCTGTGGGATTTTCTGAAGTCGGAGAGTAATCTCAGTAATGACTCCTAAAGTACCCTCACTCCCAATTATCAAGCGAGTCAAATCGTATCTGCGACATCAGTTCGACAAGTCTCAAGCATTAATTCAAATGATACGTAATCAAACAACTAGAAACATACCATTCAATTTTTTTTATATAGTTTATATCTCCGAGAGAAAAGGAAATGCAAACAAAGAACAAGAAAATAGTAGAAGACTGAAGACAAACCCAGCAGCACTCTTTCTGGCACGTGAAGCTGTCTTCACAACATCTCCATTAGGAAGAACCACCTGAGATGAGCATAGCATAAATAAAAATGAATTGTACAATGGAGTATGAATCAGTGGAAGAAACAACAAACCTTGAGGCTTATAACATTGTCACGCATAGTTCCATACCTACAAGCTAGTAGCAGAATTATCATAGCCAACCGGATTAAAGCAACCCCACAATTATTCGAAAGATGGGAATAGTAACAGTGCAGAATAACTACCTTACAGCTAAAGAGCCAGAGCAACGCGTAGCACACATGCCTCCTATGGAGGCACCAGGTCCTGCACCAAATTATTTTTATCAAATTGCTGAATGCTGCCTAGGCACGTGGAAATTGAACTTCGAGAGTCAATTGAACACAACGCTAAAGGTGTTGAATGATGCAGTAACAACCAAAAAAATATCTTTTAAGGGTAATTGATTTTCACATAAAATAAGATCAGTTAATCTAAAAATGTGTGAGTTCCAAATAAAAGCTTAAATATGAAAGCTATGATCTGAGAGATAAGGTACTATCTCAATGTTGGCTAACCTGGATCAAGAGGAAAGAATAGACCATACTCTTCCAAATATTCATTAAGCTCCAGCCAACCAATTCCAGGCTCAACAATAACATCCATATCCTCCACATGTAATGCTTTCACCCTCTAAGGTTTGAAGAAGTGTGAGCAGGAGTGAGAAATTTCAATAACCTTTGTATGAGGACTATAAGTGATGCACATTCTTTCTATTTCCTGATTTTATGATATTATTTAGGATACATTTTTTTATTAACTTTTCATAGAATGTTTCTAAGTTTACGTTTTCTTATGTAAACAAGGCGGAGGTTGGATATGCATGCCAAAGAAAACAGAGTTACATCATTTCAAATTGTCTTCCTATACAAACGTAGCAGGTTCATGGAATGAAACGCCAAGTTTGTTATTTGCATGACACCAAAAAGACATGTTTAAAATGAAAATCAAGGACGCTGATGTCAGATAGCACATACCTTCATTAATGACATGTCAATGCACACACCTCCTTTTGGAGCAAGGGTATGACCCTCGATCGATGTTGCCCCACCATATGGTACAATAGGAACCTAATTAAAAAGCAAATGATATATCAATCCACGAGGAAGCTACATATATGCCAAGTAACATAGCATGTTGGCCAAGACTAGATTGAAAAAGACTTGAGCACTAAATCTTCTTACAAACCTTATATTCATTGCAGGATTTAAGAATCTTGGAGACTTCTTCTTCGGACCTAAACATATTTTAAGAGAGGCTCAAGATCAATGCATTCTTTTTGGCTTATAATTTCAACGAGGAGCCAAAAAAGAAGAACAAGGCACTAAGTTGCCAGAGTCTTACAACCCGAACCACTCTCAACAAGTGATTGATATAAATGTAGTTGGCAATATAGTAGAGTCTCACCTAGGGAAAACAACGACATCAGGAATGTTGACTGCCTTGTGAAAACTGTTCTGGGGCTTCCCATGGAAGTACCTCTCATCGTAGTCAGTTGTCAAGTTATCCTTAAAACACAAGGAAACAGAATTTGATGATCAATATAAGTTGTGTACAGCATCAAGAAAAATTTCGACGGATTTGTTCAAATTTTGCAGCACCTCGAGGATAGTTTTCAATTGAGAAATAAGCTCCTTAGGGACTTGTTTGTATTCTCCTTTAACAACAGCTTCAGTGCTATCTTTTCCACCAACAGTTATATCTCTGCAGATAATTGAAAACGAAGCAATCAAACAATTCTGGATACTTTAAAAGCATTCATTTTTATATTAAAAAATAAGACGAACCTTGAATCCAAAGCCGATGATGATTCACTGATAGAAGGATTCGACAGATTCAGGTAAGCGAAAGAAGTGGCGGAGGCAGCTATCGCCAATGGGAACAGAGAGCTCGACCAGCAAGTTGGAAGTCTCCGGCGTCCCTTCACCGGAGAAAGTACGGTCACGTCACCGGTTGACTTGGGCGTCGAGTGGAGCTGACGACAAGGCCGGAGAAAAGAGAGAATAGTTTTAGAACGAGCGAATTTTGAAGCGAAAGCCATGGAATTGTGGATTTCACAACGTAGGAGATTGAGAATGGACAAGACTTGATTACTTTTATTTCTTCTTCATCTCTAAGAAATTACATTTCTGTTAAATCGATTATGTCTCCGGTTAACAAATATCAAACACACTGGTTCAACATAATGATGTTAAACCGGGAAATTTTAATTCCCGCCGAAAACAAAGTCGGAGACAAAAAGTGGGAAGAGAGATCAATCTAAAGACGAAAACTTTAGAAATGGAGGAAGAGCTCAAGAGCTTGAGCAAAAGCTTAGGAGGATTCTGCAATCATCTTCAAAGTAGCTGTGATGCTTTCAATCACTCTCTCCAGCGTCGCCCTATTCCTCTCGGTCTCTTTTTCTCTCTCTCTTTTTCCCCATTTCTCCTCCGATTTTTGTCATAAACCCTAAAAATTGAATTTTTCGATTTTGGCAGATTCGGCTTCATCGACGTTCATCAAGGGTCTCAATCGTCGAATCTCCACCGCAGCTTCCGAGCTCAGTTTTCTGGAATCTATGTCTTTTGGTACAGTCTCCTTCGAAGAGCTTCTGGGTCACTGTAGTCAGATCTACAAGAATAATCAAAAAGATCTTTTGCATCTCCAGGACCGCCTCACAGATTTCGGCTATGTTCCTGGTACTCTTTTTTGTCGACTTTAAGTTGACATTTGCTCGTATGTTACTGTCTAATCATTTCAGAGTTTATTGTTCGTGGACCTAGAAATTGAGATTGATGAAGGTAGAGATGAAGAATCTGTCTTTGGAGCATTTGGTCATGAAGCTTCAAAGCATTCGGATGATGATTTGGAGTCTCATTCATTGCAATGTTCAATCAAAAAAGGATTAGACGAGGACAATCTGTATCCTTTTTCAACCTTAGTGAAAAATTAGGATTTTTCTGGTAGTTGCTTATTAGCCAGACAATAAGCAGCTTTAAATCATGTTTTTATTTCGTCTTCCTAATCAAATCATAACGTTTTGTTAGCACACTGTGTGAAGTAAGGAATGTTGTTCTGGATGATTTTTCCTTAATGTTTTCTTAGTCTAGATAATTCACTAAATTTGAAGAACCTTGGCCTTTCAGATGCTTGTCTTGCTTATTTAGCTACAGGAGGTAATGCATCAACATTTTTGTCCACTGTTGATATGATTTACTGTAATTGGTTAGGATGTACTGGATGGTTTTCCTTCTCTGATCATGTTCTTAATGTTTCTTGCGTTTCCAACCTCTTGCCAGTTAATGATAATGTGAAGGATCCTGATACGTCTTTGAAAGAATCAGTGAAGTAAGTTTAATGACTTAGACATAAATAAAATCTTATGTGTTTTCCTCTTAGTCATACATCATCAAGTTTTCTTCTGTTACAGGGGTAAATCATTTGACACAAGGGCTCTACCTGCCCCAAATGCGTCAGAGCTTTCCAATGGTTATTTCCAATCCTTTACTAGTGTGATTTTGATTGTCGGTGAGTTTCATTAGTCTCTGGTATTTGATGTTAGACTTTGGTGCATGCAGAAGATGAGTATGCAACACTAGAGATGGATAAAACTTCAGGGCCTACATTAACATTGATAAAAGAAGAATATGATAGTCTTCCCTCTTTCATGAAGTCTCTAGCATCGTGGGAGGTATGAAAATTATCTAAATTCTCGTATTATGTTAAATGTTCTTCTTCTTAGCTAACATTTTAGAACATATCCTAGCAGCGTATTAAGAATTGAACCAATAAATCTTTAACTGGAGAGCCATGAAAATTTCATCTTTCCTATAGACTATAGTGCCAACTTTTTGAATACCCTGCCATCAAATTCATTACCTGTGACAAACTGAGAAATTGCTATCCCCTGCAAGTCTTGATAATCTCTATGCCCAACGGGTTGAACGTTTTGTTTATTTATAGTAATTAAACGCATAAAGGTTCCCTTAATATTTTTCTAAATATGGTTAATTCCTGCTTGTGTTTCCAGGATCTGCTAAGTGCCGTGCAGAAATTCAACTCGGTCCTCGATAGCAAGAAAGAAATAAACGGGTCCTACTACTTCCGTGCAGATGAGATTCCGACTCTAGGACTTGGTAGGTTCATATCTTCCTCGTCACATCTGCCTGTAGTAGCATCATTAGGTTGATCATCTTCAGATTCACAGAAAAAATATATGATGATGGTTTGTATTGCAGGCCACAAGGAGAAAGCGTATACGTTGCTCCTGACACGGATGAAGAGACTTGTGGTTGAGACAACGGACGGAGTTATATCTTATAGAGTTGCATAGAGCTGAGAGTAATCCAATATACATTAATGTTGTATGAGATCTTTGTGTTTTGGAATCTTCACATCCCAACAGCTTTTCTATTAATTTGTGTATGATTTCTCTGTCTGAGCAAATCCTCACCAGAAAAAGTAGCATTAGAGTATTTCTTAAGGATTATGATAAGTCCTCGAAACGTTACACAAATCCATTTCCTAAAACAGTCTGTTATTGTTGCATCCACCAAGTACTCTGTTTCAGGAGAGCATAGTTTTCTGTATGAATTGGCAATCTCCCCAGAATGTGGGACCCACGATCACTCCCTCTCTTACGTTGCTGACATGAAAATCTAATGTCATATGATTTAGGCAGATGACGAATAATTTGAAAATGCAAAAAGAATACAAATCTCCTCAGTCAAAAATCTTCTTAAACCACAATCTCTAAAATTACAAATGTTTCGGTATTCTATAAACTCTGAAAGCCAAACCGCGCTCCCGAATCCAAGCGAAGGGCTTCCATATTCTTTTTTTGGAAAATAAAAATTGCATGTGCAATGGTCTTCACACATTCCAGATATTAACACAAAGTATTGAAGCACGAAATAAAATAAGGATAGATTGAAAAGAAAAAAATAGAAAACACACCACTATCAATGCGCAACCCAAAACCCTATCAGACCAGATTCTCTACAACATCCTACGGTCATCATCACACCCTCACACTCGCCCTTTCCCTTCTTATTCGATGCATTGGTCCAATCAATGCCTTGGTCCAACGTTGCTGCCACAATGTCTCCTGACATTTGTGTTCATGTTTTGGGGCTAATTGTATATTTTTACCGGCTTCTCGTAAGCATGGCGGTTCTACAAGGACAACGCAAAAAAAAAAAAAAAAA
>Ga0041059_1001064_pt1 | contig 21808 bp, 23 predicted proteins | sample AraColnosormetaG_FD_56232 | JGI IMG/M metagenome (GOLD analysis project Ga0041059, IMG submission 56232) | Arabidopsis roots microbial communities from North Carolina, USA - Col MF nosort | ecosystem: Host-associated > Plants > Roots > Unclassified | place: USA: North Carolina | collected... | reverse complement strand
TTTTTTTTTGTCTTTGTCTTTGTTTTTAATTCATTGTTTAGCTTATATTAACCAAGCAAACTGTGGTTTCAGCATTTTTATTGATCCGAATCACAAACTGCTTGGGTTTTCAAACGAATAAGAAAGAAAGTTTATTTAGTAGCTGTGGAATGAAAGTGTGATTTAACTAGAGAGACTTGAAGTTCTATTATTTTTCTTTTTCCCTATTCTGCTATTCATTATTTTCAGAAATACAAAGCAAAATACGTGAAATGATCACATTTAAGTATTTAACAAACTATACAGAGAAAAAATAAATATCACCGACACTAACATATTATTGAAAAAAGGCATGAAAAGGCTACTTTTAAGCCCAATAAATAGGCCCAAATTGTATATTTACTAAATTTTGTTAACGCGCTTACAAAACCCTTTGGAAAGTATTTCATCAAATTTCAGATTCAGAAACCCTAATTTCTTCACAAAGCAAAACACAGAAAAAGCCATTCTTTTTGCCCCTTGAGTGCTTTCAGCTCTTCCCACAAGGTAGGTCGCAACCAAGTTTCTTTATCTCCTTCTCACTCTTAATTGTGGTAACGTTGATCCGATCTGTTCAAATTTGATCGGGTCACTTGGTGGATCTAGTGACTCTGTATTTTTTCTCGATGAATTCAAATCCTTTCGAATGTCTTACTAGAAAAGATTTAGAATTCCTTTATGTTGACCTTGGTTTATTGTGCCATTGACAGGTTACAGAAGTAATGTCACGTGTGTACGTCGGAAATTTGGACCCGCGAGTTACTGAGCGTGAACTTGAGGATGAGTTCCGTGCCTTTGGAGTTGTCAGGAGGTAAGAATCAATCCAATCAATCAGTTCGCGCTACAATTTTGTCACTTTTGAAGTTAAAAGTATCCAATTTTGCATCTCTCTAATGTTCATATGTAATGTGCAGTGTTTGGGTTGCCCGTAGACCACCTGGTTACGCTTTTCTAGATTTCGAAGATCCTAGGGATGCCCGTGATGCTATCCGTGCTTTAGATGGTAATGATGCATTCATATTCTTTCTATTTTGCTTTGTTCTCTTAGAAGTTGATGTTTTGATTGGGATTGGAAAATAAGTTTGGTGGAATCTTTTAAAGGAGAGAAATTTGAGGTTTGCAATTACTTTTGACTTGAAACTTCACAATTTGACATGGATATTGTGATAACGGATAGGCAAGAATGGCTGGAGGGTTGAACAGTCTCACAATCGAGGTGAGCGTGGTGGCGGCGGTCGTGGTGGTGACCGTGGAGGTGGTGGCGGCGGCCGTGGTGGTCGTGGTGGCTCTGATTTGAAATGCTATGAATGCGGTGAGACTGGTCATTTCGCACGTGAATGCCGTAACCGTGGTGGAACTGGAAGGCGTCGCAGCAAGAGCCGTAGTCGCACTCCTCCAAGATACAGAAGGAGCCCAAGCTATGGACGGAGGTCAGTGATGCTTTTTATTTTGTTACCTTAGTACCTTATTTTGAACGGATTAAGTAACCTTGCCTTTTTCTGGTTTTAGGAGTTACAGCCCTCGTGCAAGATCTCCCCCTCCTCCAAGGCGCCGCAGTCCTTCTCCTCCTCCTGCCCGTGGCCGCAGCTACAGTAGATCACCACCTCCATACAGAGCGCGTGAGGAAGTGCCATATGCTAATGGGTAAATTTCTTTTTCCCAAGTCTCTATATCATTATCAGTGTTTAGGTTTTGGTTATAGTTCTTAGAGATAAACATTTACATTTTCTTCAGATGCTAATTCAACATCTGTTCTTGTTTCTTCAGAAATGGACTGAAAGAAAGACGCAGAAGCAGGAGCTGAGTGAGTGATTTTGCAAGAAAACGAGTGTGTGGGAGGATACTTTGGAAGAGAAGAAGAGAGGGACTAAGGGAAGTTACTATCATCTATGAATTTCAGTAAGAGAACATGTTTTAGGTCTGCTGGGTTGGATAAAGCTTGCTACTTTTGCTTTTGGATATGAAACGTACGTAGTTGTGTATCTACCAATAGGTAAAAGAACACTTGATTCGTACCCTAGTTTCTTAAAGACATAATGTTTGATTGGAAATTCTGCTAAATGCCTAAGCGTTTCTTGTCTTTTTCCACCGTGTCGAGGTTTCTTCGGGTCTACTACTACTACTACTGCTTCATTGCTTATCTACTTGCTTCTCTACTCTTCTCATATGAAGCATCTTCCTTAGTTTCTTGGCCTACTTCATTGTTTATCTGCTTGCTTCTCTACTCTTCTGCTATGAATCATCTGCATTTAGTTGCTCGGCCTGGTATGGGAAAAGTTAAACCACGGTTGTGGATCCCTAACATCATCTTCATTTAGTTGCTCGGCCTGCTTCATTGTTTATCTACTTGCTTCTCTACTCTTCTGCTATGAATCATCTTCGTTTAGTTACTCGGCCTGCTATGGGAAAAGTTAACTACGGTTGTGGATCCCTACATGGCTTGCTTCTACTTCATCTTCGACCCTAGAGATGCGCTATTGTTTGAAAACTTCATCAGCTTTGAGGTTACCTTCTTTGCATGAACTTGAGCTGCATCACTCAGAAGCACCTCTTGTGTGGTCTGAATGTTGTGCATTAGGTTTAGCATAATTGTAGCTATGTGATAGTGTTTAGTATGCACATTCTTGTCCTTGGATAGATTTTTGTGCATTTCACGGTTTATATAGGCAAGTCAAGAATTTGTAAATGCGTATCAGTTGCTACCATTTGGTACTTGTGTTCATTTCACTTAAGCATAGTTGTGAAATTGTTCACTTTTATGAAGGTGAAGCAAAGTAATTGCCTAAGAGGAAGATTGAATACATAATCTGATTTGCTCTTATTCACGTAACAACTAGCTATGGTTTCGTTTCAGCAACTATAAATCCCAAATTAAGTGAAAAAATAAAAGTATACTTGCGAAGTAGACATGGAGACGTTGTTTTGGCATGACAACAATTAAAAGCCTAGAAAAGCAAGAGAGACAAGATCATGATCCTAGTTCGGTCCCAGAATCATCAACAAACCCACCAAATTAAAATCTGTTTGGTCCCATTCTTCACTTACACATCATTGAATTGATTGTTATGTGACGTAAACCTCTCTGACCTCTGCTTTTTTTCTGCAATTATGCTTCTCCTCATTCCACTTCCTCTGCCGACACTTTTTTTGCTCCACGTTTCTTCACTTTTCACCGACACTAAGTTGAGAATGTCCTAAGATCCTCAGAGAATACAATAAATATTGGTCTTTCTCTTGTTTCAGTTTAGTCAGAAAACTGGTTCTTGTTAGTTATTTACAGTTACAATCTCTTTCCACAAAGGTTGGACTTTAAATTACATAAATTCTCTGCAGTGATTTGACATGATCCTTGAAATTAGTTCAAGACAGAAGCTCTTTTAACTGCCAACAACATGTTCCAACTTTACAGATATTGTATACATGTATGAATCTCTGGCTCACACTCTATCCCTAACAATGGAGGAATCAAACCAACATAACAAACAAACAAACGAAACGGAAAATCAATTAATGCCTACCACTATGGTTCCAACAATCTCATTACAGAGGATACCACTGAACATAGAGGAAGTGGAAATTCAAACTCACTGATTTATTGACCCGAGTTATGAATCTTCTTTTGTTCTTCTCAGCTCATCTGCTCGCCTATGAGATCGAGACCCACAAGAAGAAAGGTAACACCTTGGAATAACAGGAAGTAGAAATGCACTCCTTGTGCTGCCAAGAGACTCCTAAGCGCTGCAGTGAGCAAAAGAAAGGCCAATGCGAGCTCTTTGTGGTATATCTTGTTGGTTTTCTTGACAGGTTTCTTTGAAACCGCTTGTTTCTGTTCTTCAAGTTGGCTCAGCTCCAAAAGTTCGCTGTCGGAAACTCCCCTAAGCAATTGACTTTTCTTGGTTGGTGTCTCTTTCTCGGTGATAGATAAAAGATCTGACTCTGATGATCTTCCAGCTTTCTTTGTGACAATCCACTCGTAAGAGCTACCCAATTGGAATAATCCGGACACCATCGCATTGAACTTGGTGACAGACATTGTGTTCTCGAATAAGAGATAAGGAACGATGAAAGGAAACGATTTTGGAGATGGAAGAAGGTTGAGGAAAGACATGAAAACTGGTATGTAGCAGATGACCCAAACAGGGAGCTCAGCTTCTGGAACAAACATGGTGAGTGGAAGGATTATGCAGAACAAAGTGAAGGAGTAGAAAGGAAGTATGAGTTTCCTAAGAAGAAAGAAGAGAAGTATCAGATTCGCCTTCTTCCATATCGCTATCTGCAAGAGTAACCAATGAGAACCAGAAGAAGTCATTAACATGATGATTAGCAAACATTTGAACTAAAAGAAGAAAAAAGCTGCACACTACCTTAGAGGTCAAGATTGAACCAAGACACAAGCGGAAAAGCTGCATAGGTCCCGAATGCCAACGGTGTTGCTGCTTCTTATATGCCTCGTAGGACTCAGGAACTTCGCAAAGGACCTATAGATTTGTTTCTATCCAGTTTAATTCATTTTGTTACATAAATAAGGCTTTTTTTAGAAACAATCGATAAAAAGTAGTACCTTGACGTCATTAAGATATATGAACTTCCATCCATGAAGATGAGCGCGGACTGCTATGTCCATATCCTCCACAGTAGTCCTTTCAAGCCAACCACCAGATTCCTCAAGGGCTTTGATTCTCCATACTCCAGCTGTTCCATTGAAACCAAAGAAGTTCAAGAACACGCCGTTCACTTGCTGCTCCACCTCAAAGTGAAAACACAGATTGATGTTCTGAAGACGGGTCAACAAGTTCTCGTCTTTGTTCACAAATGTCCATCTAGCTTGAACTAGACCTAACTCTGGGTTATCCTGAAGATTAAATCACATTTTTAACATGTTAGCAATCTCTCTCTCCACTTTTCAATGATAGAAAATTGAAACCAATGTTAATACCAACCTTGAAATGTGGAACTGTTAGTTTAAGGAAATCCGGAGTAGGCTGGAAATCGGCATCAAAGATTGCGACATACTCGTATGCTTCAACGTAATCACAGCTCATTGCTGATTTGAGGTTACCAGCTTTATATCCAGTTCTAACCAAGCGATGCCTGTAGATTATGTTGACTCCCTTTTGGCTCCATTTGGCAACCTCAGCTTTAATTAACTGTTGGATGCTTTCATCATTCGAATCATCGAGAACCTGAACCAGTATTCGATCTTTCGGCCAGTCAAGTTGACACACGGCAGATATAGATTGTTCATACACCTGAACAAGAAGAAGACTAAAGCTCATTACACTGATACCAAAAAGGTTATATAAAGCAGGAGAAAGATGAATACTTTCTTGGATATACCAAAGTTGAATGAGCATACCTCTCTCTCATTGCACATTGGAATCTGAACAAGAACCATTGGATACTCAGATCCAGATCCCTCAGCATCATCATTACGGAAAGGTTCCTCATCAAATCTCGGCTTAATTTTCTTATACTTGATCCAAAAACAACCCAAGCAAAGTACCAAACGATCTACTGACTGTATAAGGAACAGCACAATACAAAACTTGGAGAGAGCTTTGATGGGAGGAGCAATATAATCAGCTCTAAGGGTTAACCAACCAACATACACAAGATGAAACAGGCTCTGGATCTCAAGTGTGCTAGTGGGGATGTGAAGACTAGGGCTTTGAAAGTAATGCCATCCTCTAAAATAAGCAACAATCTCAAAGCCGAGAATCACTAAGGAAACAGCTAAGAAGAGCTTAATGGCAGTGAAAAGCCATCTGTCTCTGCCTAATTTCTCAGAGCCAAGTGGGTGAGTGAAACTAAGCCGTTTCTTGATGGCACCAAGGAGAGACCAAAAGACAGTGGCGAGCCAAGTGAGACATCCAACAGCTCTATGAGCTTTGAGAAGCAAAACCCAAGTGACTTGCTTAGCGTTCTTGCCTCTGCTCTTCTCCACTGGTCTAAAAGCCGAATCTGGACCGTCGATTTCAACTACAGAGTAATTAGGATTCTCCATTTTCACCACAACTGGTGTTCCTTTCCTCGTGTCTTTCGCCCACCAATCTGAAAAATCCAACCTTGGAGCCATCTTTTGCCTCTAAAATCTCCTCTGAGAAGTAGAGAAATCGAAAACCCTAGCTGAAATTTCTAAATGTGGTAAGAAGGATCCCAAAATAAACACCCAAATCTCAAAGTGTGAGATTTCAAACACAACCCATTTTCAGGAAAACAAAAAGGTAGAAACTTTGAGTGAAAGGAGTGAGCTTTCTCTACTAATAATGGAAGAGAAAGAGATTAATCTAACACCCAGATCCCAGAAATCTGAAATCTAGAGACCCATTTTGTTTTTTATTATATTCTAAAAAACCAGACAAAGAAGCATCCACAGCTCAAGGCTCATTTATAGTGGACCTCTTTTTTTAGAGAATGACAGAGAGAAGGATGGGTTGGTGAGAGAGTGTAGTGACTCAGAGAGAGAAGCAAAGGCAGAGGAAGAGGAAGAAAGGTATCATCAGTGAGAGAAGTTGTAAAAGATGTGTCACTTGCACTTTCATGTGTGTGTTACTCTTTCAGCTACTTATTTGATTGCTTCAGCATGCAAAATTCATCCCCTTTTTATTATCACTCTTTGTAATCTTTCACAAGCACTTGTCATGTCATGGATCTTCATTACAAATATTTGTATTTTCTTAAAAAAAACAAATTTGTTATATATTCAAAAGAAAGAAAATTGAGGAAAATCCATTGATGGATGGGGACCATATGGGTTGTTTGGCAATTTGAGGTGAAGACAAATTCAAATTTGTATTTGTGACCAACTATGTACTAGTTACATTGGAACATGTTTATAAGAAAAGATACTACCAAATCGGTTTCAAGTGAATCACTCTATTTTGCTATCACCGCTTCTCCTACGTGCTCCCCATGTCATGTTCCATGTTTTTTCCAAATTATATATTTTATACATTTAGTCAAATTCTCTTTGTAGTCCATTCATATTTGTTAAAAATACTATATTAACATGAGTTAAAAGTTTTCCTGATTAATTTACTCAAAGCATAAGCATTTTCATTATTATATTCTTGTCAAAAAAAAATCTTGAGTGTTGATCATACTTGGTAATTGGTATAATCACAAACGTAAGTCAAAGCCTTACTGTTAAAACAAAGGGATGCAACTCAATATTAACTATGAGTTCTATAATCAAAATATATATTATACATTAGGAGAGTAAGGAGGGAAACATTATACTTTGGTTTATTGACAAAGTGCTCTCTAACAATCAAAATTGGTCAAGTGTTGACGTAAAATATTGCCGCTAATTTTGGTCATTTTGTAAAACAAAAGATAATTTAGTGGTGCATGCCTTTGACAAAGGGAAGTATTTGACAAAAAAAAGAAGAATGTGATTCATTAGAAGGATAATGTCAATTTTTCAGTTTTAAAAATTCTGAAAGTTCCAACCAACAATTAGGTTACCCGAGATACTTGTCGGTGGTGATATCAACACATGTAGAACACTAGAAGATAAGGATATTCGTTGGCATTTTTAAGGTTTTATTTACTATACAATACCTAACGTTTTACGAAAGTATCATATAAACACTAATAAGAGAAAAGGAAAAGCTAAAAGGAGAAAGATCAAAAGAATTATAAATAAGTAATTTTGTAGGTTAGTACTATTTTTTTGTAATACCTTTTTTTATTTTGTGTTGCTTGTGACATGCATCTACAGAAACCAATCGGTGCTGAGTAATTAAAAATTTGTCATGTAGATTAAAGTTAGACTCAAGAATATATTCTATACGGTTTTAATAATTACTGGCTAGCTATTATATAACGTCATAGATGGAAAAAAACAAAAACTGCAGAATTTAGTGACATTTTTTAATGAATTTAGCCTCAGACACAGTTCTGCCCTAAACACAAATGGTTAGATAACTATGACAATTCTGATGAAATAATAATTCACAAATTATTGGACATGATATATTTTTAAGTGTGCTTTAAAATGAATCCAAATTAATCATGTATATATTAAGATGATCGATTGTGTATTGGTGAATGATTATTAGTTATGACTCATAATGATATTCTTTGAACTATGTTATCATAATCTTTTCATACAGTGCTTTACACCCTCTACTTTATACATATTTATTTCAATAATTGTAATTAGTGGATACAATCATTCAATAATTCATTTAATCGATTAAAGTTTTCTATTGTTATGTTTTTTGTTTTATAAGTTTTTCAACTCTTCCAAAGTAATGTCCATTTCTTTTATAAATTTGAATATTCTGAGCAAAATCATGGAATAAATGAATGTACTACTAATTTCACGCCAAGAAAATGAACTCTATAAATGCTATAGCCTTTCGTATGAATTATGAGTCATTTATTTATCTTCATTTATTTGAAATCTCTAAAGTCCAACTAAAAACGTTTGCAAATTCAAAAACCAAAAATATTAGTTATGATCCGTATGCACAAACCGTAGATTTAAGGAAACGAATTAAGACTTAAACAGAGGTCACTGACGTTGTAATGACTTATGTGCTGTCTTTTTCTATCACAAAATGTCTTAATCCAAAGTATTAATTAGTAGTAGTAGTAGACCCATTTAAAAAACTTTTCCACCATTAAATAGAACAAACATTTCATGTGTTCTTGATAGTTGATAGTTGATACCAACACATGTCTAATGTTTAATATGGTTATGCTACAGCCACAACTTAACAATTATACATTAGCATGATTGCATCTACATATAAAAATAGGTATTGATTTTTTTTTTTTCTTAACCTAAACGAGAAATTAACTGATCAATGAAGTTTCACATCAAAATTAAATCTCACTCTAGGACCGATTTTCCTGGTTCAACTCTCAAATACATCGGTTCGTTCTGATCATTGATTTGAGTGGCAAAGTCTATAAACCGGGGTAATGCCTTCCCAAACGAAACCAAACCGGACCGAAATTCTCATTTTTTGTGAGCTTCCAAATCAGACATTAGCTTAGCCGGTTTAGCCTTTTTCTGTCGGTACTTGGCATATGAGTACCACACACCACCAGCTGTGTTGACCACTAAACCGGACACGTTCAAAGCATGTACTTCAACACCACCCAAGAGGACAAAACCGAGCGTCTAGGAGATTAAAAAGGAGGCAAAGATTAGTAAATGATTGCCTCTATAGATTTCATCTCGAAAGAGAGCCAAATGAGGGTTTATACTTACAGTGGAACCAACGCCTTTGAGAACACCAACGATGGTTGTTGTTAGTGCAGAGTTCACAATGGTGCAAAGAAACATGGTGAAGTTGAGGACAATGCCCATAACCAGTGAAAGAATGAGAATCACCAAGAACGGCAAATAAGAACACTGTCAAAGAAAAAAAAATTGATTTTGACATTTTGAAGAGACTAGTTTCTGAGAATAGCCGCAAGCTTGGAATGATGAAGTTTCTAACCTTTGCAAGTAATAGTGATAGAGAGTTTGGGAATTCGCCGGTAACTATGATGAGGATGGACAAAAATGGGAGAGAAAGGAAGCTGTTATAGAACATTATCTCGATGGAGGAAAGCCCGTCTTCTGCACCAGACTTCTCCACCAGCACAAGGTACATAGTCTGCAGCAATGATGAGAAACAATATTCATTTACTCGTATGGGTGAGTGGAGACTGATTTAAGAGAAGGAAAAGAACAAATGAAACCAACCTGGAAAAAGACAGATGTTAAAGCCAAACCATACCCAAAAAGATCAAAAGAAAAATCACCAAGAGCTGCAATTACACAGCCTGCAGCGGTAAGTAGTACAGATAGAGCAACCTGAAAATTAAACAAAAGATTCAGAGCTTGAAACATTATACAAATTCACAATAAAAAATCAACATTCTTATGGTAAGTACCTGAGTTGTTGGTTTGCCTTTACCAAACAAAACCCCAGAAATCAAAACAGCAAGTGGAGTGAGTCTCTTAATGGCGATATACATTGGAATGTTTACTCCTTTCAAACTTGCAAGAGCAAATGCAACATTAGCATTGTAGAAGATAGAAACCGGAAGAAGCTTTTTGGCCGTAGCCATATCAATTCCTTTAGCTCTTGTGTATCCCATTCGTCTACCAAAGTGTATAAGCAAAGAAGTAGCCAATTGCTAACACAACCAAACAAAAGCAAACGGGACCGAATTCATAATCAGCATTTACAGGAAGTGAATAATCTCTTTAGATATCTAGTACTTGAGAAATATGGATATCAGTACCTGAAGAGTAAGAACAGTCATGGAATGTGGATACTGCATAATCACAGCCTTGTTGATAAAAACCATTGCCATTGAAGCAATGCCATATGAAACAGCTGCGACTAAACTGCATCATAGAACAAACCAGTAAATAAGGTTACTTAAAATGTCTATAGCTTTGATTCTCTATAACTCTCTAGAGATCCAGATCTACCCAGATGAAGAACCGCAATTCAAAGTTTCAAAAATCACAACTTTAAGAAGTTATCGAATCCTCTGAACCAATAATTATCACCCCTACTAACTAAATCGATCAGAAACATCCCTAATCGAATTGAATTTGAAGAAACAGAGCACTAAAGAAGGAGACTACAGTACCTAATGGACGAGGTAGGCTCCATTTCAGCTTGAACCTCCATGGGGAAAGAAGAGTGATTTGAGTTATAAATCTTTGGAAAATTCCTCTCAGGGTACACGTTTCTTGGCAGATTCAACGTGATTTAGACGCATTTCGAGAAGAAAGAGCGATTAAAAATTACTTCTTTATCAGATTTTCATTTCAATTTACAGTTTTTTTCCCTTGGATTGAGGATCTTAGTTCTTAAGCGAGGTTACAGCTTTTTCCAGTGGATTACTAAATTGGACGAGAGAGTAATAGTCAACACTCAAAAAGTCTTTAACCTTCTGTCGGAACAAGAAGGGCTTGCTGTCCGTTGCTCATCTCATATAGTAAGGCCCAAAAGGCCCAAAGGCTTCTTTTTCCAATTAAAACTAATTTTTGTATAGCGAAATTATGATGAAGAAAATCGTTTCATGGCACGTCAAAAAACTTTCGCACAACAATTTTTTTTTACAAAAGGGTCACTTTTATCAGAACCTAATCTATCATAGAGTTCCCATCAACAAAAAACCTATCATAGAGTCTAGTCCTGTGTTAACGTAGGTGATGGGTTGGTTTCATGGTTTACATGGACAATTATTATGGTGTAAGAAAAAGATGATGGGTACACATATTCCATTTAACCAATGTGAAAGATTCACATCACCTTTTTCGATTTTTAATAGATTCGGTTTTACCTTCTCGTAACGTAATTCTAAGAAAAGAAAACGTCAATCATATTTACTAGGAAAGATAATTATAATTTATTGCTTTTTCTCTCACTCTCTGACCTGAAATCTCCTACTGAGATTTTTGAAGTGTATTCAACAATGGCGGATCCACCACATTTCTCTCTGTTTCAGCAAAAATTTCGTACCGGAGACAAACCATTTCTCGTAACTGTTTCTCTCCTTTTATCTTTTTGTTTAAGTTACTGTCTTTGTCATCGTCAAGAACTGGTTCCTTTTTGTTTTATTTTGCAGACTCTTGATGCTGACTTCTTAATGAATCACACGAAAGTGTTACTAAAATCGGATGCTTCAGACAAAGTTTGGAAAGTGAAACTGGACGGCGGTAGGCTCTCCGAAGGCTGGGAAGAGTTCGCCTGCGACCAGAAATTCAGAGACGGTGACGTTTTGGTTTTCAAACATCATGGAGACGAGGTCTTTCATGTAGCTGTGGTGTCCCCATCTGTTTCCGGCGACATACGTAACGCATCTTCTAGCCAAGTTATTACGGAAGATACTTATATTGATGTTGACGATGTTGATGATGATGATTATGGACAAGACGACGAAGATGATGATGATGATGATGATGAGGGCGAGGATAATATAGGTAAGGTGTTTCATGAAGTATTACACAATCTGTTTTTTTTTTTTTAGTGTAACCGGTATGTTAGTGAAGATTGTTGTGATTCAGAGAACATATCGGAGAAGACGGATAAAAGACAAGAAGCAGATTCTTCATCAGACCACTCAGGTTTCATCACAGCACGTGTCACTCGTTATAGCCTCCTTCATGACCGTTTGGTGACTACTTAAACTCCATTTTAGCTTTGATGTAACATTCAAGATTATAATATTTGTTGAGTGATGTGACTTCTTGATAATGTTTTTGCAGGATCTTTCTAGAAATTTTACGTTGTTGTTTGGTGGGCACCAAAAAACATGTGAGATCGATGTAGTGGATGAGCAAGGGAGAAGATGGACAATGAAACTTGCCAAAAACATCTCAAGTGGTGTGTTTTACATCAGACTAGGCTGGGGAAACTTCTGCTGCGCTAATGGGCTAACTCAAGGAGACTTATGTAAGTTTAAACTTTTCCAAAATGAGGAAAGGCCTGTGCTTTGGTTGTGTCCACAGGAATCTGGCAATGGCCGTAAAGAGAAGAGGACGTTTGATGAAGTTTCCAAAGGAAAGGAGAAGAAGACCCCTTCACCATTTCTGATAGTAAAGTATACACCTAGCCGTGAGACTACCGGGCAACTAGTAAGTTCAACAACTTGTTGTCATAAACGTTTTTTGTGAACATCGTTACGAGTTTAAGCTTTTGATACTGATCATTGAATCTTGTTCAGTCACTTCCAGTGAGTTTCACGAGGAACAATAGCATTAATAAGACTGGGGAGGTAATTCTGCTGAACCAAGATGGAAGAAAGTGGTCATCTTATCTACAGATAACAGGACTTGGAAGAGGCGCCGGAAGTGAATGGTTTTATTTGAGAAGAGGTTGGAGAGAGATGTGCGAAGCGAATGGAGTGGGAGTAAATGATTCTTTCAAGCTGGAACTGGTGTGGGAAGGAGCTAATCCTATGTTTAAGTTCTGCTCCAAGGTGAAACCAAACAACACAACTTTATGTATATGCAAAACATTTTGCCTTTCTTAGTTAGACTTAGATGCAAAAATGTTTCTTTCAGATTGAAAACCATGAATACAAGGGAAAAGGAAACCAAAGAACTCGTAAGAAGAGAGCTTGTGAGACTGCTCCACAGCCAAGGAATGTGAAAAAGACTCCAAGATTAGGAGTAGAGGGACCAGTGTATCAAGTTGATGAGGAGAGAGGACACACTCAGGTTTCAAACAGAACCAACACCATCTCAGGAAATTTACAGCGCTTGCTACCACCATCGTGCTCAGTCTCCGATCAGGTGGCTAATGTGAAACAGGGCATTGTAGATAGTCTGAACACTGTGAGACAATGTCGGACTGAGCTTGAGACAAGTGAACAAAATCTGCAAGCCTCTTTGCTAGCAATTGACGCCTTAGGTTTGTTCTAGAATCAAGATGTAGTTGTTTTTTCTTGATAACCGATATTTTTGAACTTGGGTTTCTAATGTTGTGATGATGAAACAGGGGAGAGGATATGGGGAATCAGCAAAATCCTCAGCAGTAATCTGGTTTGAAGTGAGACTGAAGATGGGGAAAGAAACAAAGAGTGATTTTCACTAAACTAGGTTTATTCTGTATTTGAGACTTGCAAGTTTTAGAGACTGTACTTAAAAGTTTGTAGTTTGGAAGGGCCTTCTTCAGTTGTATCAGCAATTTGGACTACTTCACTATATCGCTGAGAAACTAGTAATATTGTAATGCATTGTGAGTTTCAACTTTTGTTGTATTAGTGATATTGTAATGTTATTTGGTTTTGACATATTTTATTCTTGAGGATTAGAAAATCAACTGTCATAAGACTTGATGAGATAATGCTATACAAAAGGAGTTCTCTATGGTCAACTAACTCCTTCACTCCATTGTTGAACATGTGGGAAAAGAAACAGACTTTCATCAATTAGAGGGATTATGAGATCAATCTCATTCTCAGGAAAGTTCTAAAGTCTAGAATGAGCTAACGTCGAGATACAAACAAAGTTTGCAAAAGAGTCCATGCTCCATTTCCTGATCTTCAGTCACTTTTAAACTTGATGTTTACTTGAGGATTTTGTTGATTTCCGACACTTTCTCCCCTGTTTTTTCCAACACAAAGAACCTAATTAGTAAAGAAAATAAACAAGTGTTCATCGGTTATTCAGATCATACCTAAAGCATCAATTTCCAGTATCGAAGCTTCTAACTTTTGTCCCTTTCTTTCTAGCTCTGACCGAATCCGTTTTATCCCGGTTAAAGTGTCAACAATAATCTGTTTCACCTTTTGCACTTGATCAGAGATTGAGCAATGTGGTTGCCCAGGCTGCAAGTTTTGTGGATCAGCATTGGGTTTATTTGATGCCTGATTGCGGCGAGAAGATCCTCTTTCTGCAGAAACTCGAGCTCTCTTTTTGACCCTAGTCTCTGTTTCTTCTTGAGTCTCCCCTCCTTCATCAAATGGTACTTGTTCTATCTGAAATACAATTCATTAAAAAAATATTCAATACAGCTCATTTTAACACAAAAGTTGACTTGATACGCAAGTTGATTTTTCACCTTGTCCTTGGACTTGGAGCAGAACTTTAGCATTGGAGTTGTGCCTTCTCCTCGAACAAACTCCAACGTGAAGGTCTCTCCCGTCTTTAACCTATTGGCTGCACAAAAACTTCTCCAACCTTTTGCCAAATAATACTTTCCTCCTTGACCATCGCCAGAAGCTACATAGGATGGCCAGTTTCCTCCATTTTTGTCCACTAGTGTTATATCCTCTGCCTCCTTTATTTCATTCTCTATTGCAAAGGGTCTCGAGAGACGCTGCATAAGATTCAAATCATCCATAAAGTATTGCACGAAAATGCATAATTAAACCCTAAACCTAAGATATTAAAAACTTACAAGTTGACCTGACTTGAGCATGTAAGGCTTAAAGGTCATTGTCAGAAACTTGCCCTGCTTCATTGAAGCACTCTCTGAAAGATTAACTTTTCTGTTTCCTTTGTAACAGTCTTCTTCTGGAATAGTGTCGTAACACAACCGTAGTAAAGGCCTTTCCCCGTTTTGGACAAGCTTAAACCTGTAGAATGATCCAGCTTCTAGCCCATTTACTAAGCAGAAGTCTCTCCAGCCTCCACTGATACTAGCCTGATCATTGACTGTACTGTATCTCAGACCAAGTGTCCATGATTTTCCATGTTTATTCATTAGATCAATCTCACAGCATCTCTCGTTCAGGCCATTTGACCTCGCAAAAGCCTTTATAAGATACTGCAAAAGCGTAACGCTTAATACTAATTAGTGTGAAGGTACGAGACTATGCTCTCAAATTATAAGAAGAGAACAGTCAAGTAATTTACCAATCTATCTCGGCTTAGGTTCGAAGGCGTGACATGCGCAACAAGATAATAGTTTTTGGATGAAGACTCTGCTTCTGTTCTTGGCTTCTTCTTCGACACAATGTTCTTGGAATCTGAATACACGTTCCATGCATCATCTTCATCAGCCCTATCTTCGTCAGAGGATATGTACTGTAACTTACAGAAACTGCGACCGGAGGCTGTGACGTGAAAGGTCATGTCCCCGATTTCCCTGAAAATCACAACGTCGTCATCTTGGAGAGAGTGTACGGTGGAGAAATTTTCCCAGCCGCCGGCGAATCTGCGGCCGTTCAATTTCACTTCCCAGGTTCTATCGAAAGCGTCCGAGGTCAGTTTCAGTTTTGTAGACTGGTGGTTTTTACCTTCCACGTAAGTCGAAAAAAACTCAGCAGGAATCATCTGCACGACACCAACATTAACAAGGATGATATATAAACCAGTTATAAGTTTTTTTGAACAATTGTAACAGAGAGAAACATAAAGAAACGAATAGAAGAGAGTAATTACGGGACTGGATTTGTGTCCATGAAGAACTATGACGAAGAAATGCTTGTTGGTTGGAGAGGAAATTGCTGGATCATCCATTATTGAATAAAGTAATCTCCACAACTCTACTAATAATCTCAGATATATGTGAGTCTGATCTTGAAAATTTTGTCTTTTCCAAGTCTTCTTCGAATTAAAGAAATGTTTTAATTAAAGAGCATGCAAGTTCTTTCTCGAAAACGCTGAAAGAGACAGAAGCAGTAAATCTGGCAAGGAGACTTTACGTTGAAATTTGATAGGTCAGTAAGGTGGGGGCCACCACTGTCACGTTTGAAATTTGATAGGTCTATAAAACTGACCTTAATTATTATTTTTTTTGGATTCTCAATTCACTTTTCTACTACCTACCAATCATCCCACAAGCACACATCTTATCGTTAGACAATCAAACTGATCCCTTTAAACAATCTCACGTCCAAAGGCTATTTAGAAATCAGCTTTACTACAGAGTTTCGATTTTCACAAACACGTAAATCATATATCATTTACTAAAGAAACTACTTGTCTTGATTGTTGAACGAGTTCCAGATGGCAGATACTAACAAGATTTGCAAAAGTTCATGTTCCATTTCCTAATCTTCACTTCCCTTCTAGACTTGATGATTACTTGAGGATTTTGTTGATTTCCGATACTTTATCCCCTGTTTATTTTCAACATTAAAATTTTAGAAACAAAGAAACAGAATAGTAAAAGAAAACAACTGTTCATCAGTGTTTAGATCATACCTAAGGCGTCGATTTCCAGCAGCGCAGCTTCTAAATTCCGCTCCTTTAACTCAAGCTCTGACCGAAACCGTTTTATACCAGTTAGAATGTTTACAATACTCTGTTTCACCTTTTTCGCTTGATCAGAGAATGAGCAGGGTTGAAGTGGTTGCTTGCGCTGCAAGATTTTTGGATCGTCACTGGATTTGTTTGGTGCCTGAGTGCGACGAGAGTGTCCTACTTCTGCAGACACTCGAGCTCTCTTTGGTAACGGAGTCCCCCTCTCTTCTGGAGCCTCTTCTTGCTCTATCTGAATACAATTCATTTTAACAGTCTAAATATAGTTCATTATAACAAAAAAGGCGACTTGAATCACAAGGTGTTTATTCACCTTGACCTTGGCCTCGGAGCAGAACTTGAGCATAGGAGTTGTGCCTTCTCCTCGAACAAACTCCAACGTGAAGGTCTCTCCCGTCTTTAACTTATTGGCTTCACAAAACCTAATCCAACCATGTGCCATGTAAAACTCTCTTCGTTGTTTGGAAGAAGATACATAGGATGGCCACTCTACTCCATTTTTGTCCACTAGAATTATCTCTTCAGCCTCCTTGATCCCGTTCTCCCTCACAAATGATCTCCGGAGACGCTGCATAAGCATTCGTGAAGTATTACAAGAAAATGCATAATCAAATTAACCCTAAACCTAAGACGTTGAAAACTTACAAGTTGCCCTGACTGGATCATGTAATGCTTCAAGGTTACTGTCAGAAACTTGTTCTGCTTCGTTGAAGCACTCCCATCTTCCCTGCTATACTTTTCAGAAACATTAGCTTTTCCATTTGCTTTGGAATTGGAACAGTTTCCTTGTGGAATAACTTTAAAACACAATTGTAGCAAAGGCCTTGTCCCATTCCGGACAAGCTTAAACCGGTAGAACGATCCGGGTTTCAGCTCATTTGCATGGCAGAAACTTCTCCAGCGTCCACGGATAAAAGCCTGACCAGTTCTTTTGTTGTGTCGCAGACCCAGAGTCCATGATTCCCCACTTAGATTCATTAGATCAATCATACAACATCTCTTCGTCAAACCATTTGCTCTCGAAAAATGTTTTGTAAAACTCTGCCAAAAAAGAACAAAACACAATTTCAATGTTCACATATATATAAATAACTCATAAACAAGAACTCTAAAGAATTTGATGCCAAGTAGTACTAACCACTCGATTTAGGCGTAGGTTGGAAGCAGTGAGGCCGAGAAGACAATATTTTTCCGATGAAGAAGACTCTGCTTCAAATCTTGATTTCTTCTTCAACGAAATGTTCTTCGAATCTGAATCATCGTCCCCTGCTTCATCATCATCATCATCACTGTCGTAGTCGCCGGAGCTAGAAGATGTACGTATCTGTGAGAAACTGCGTCCGGAAGGTGTGACGTGGAAAACCATCTTCACGTCGAGTCTGAAAACCAAAACGTCGTCGTCTCGAAGACAGTGTGCGGCGGAGAAATCATCCCAGCCGCCGGCGAATCTCCGGCCGTTCAGTCTCACATCCCAGATTCTATCCGAAGCATCAGAAGTCAGTTTCAATTTCGTTAAGCCAGTTTTACCCTCTAAGTGAGCAGTGAAAAACTCATCAGGAATTATCTGCAACAACAGTGACAACTAAATTTGAGTTTCTTGGTAAGTTGAGAGAGAGAGAGAGAGACAGAGAGAGGTTACTAGATTTGAGGTGTGTCCAGCAAGTGATCTGACGAAAAAAGGTCGGTTGGATCGAGAAGAAGATAGTGGATGATTCGCCATTGTTGAACTCTTTAAGTTATTTCTTGAGGTCTTTATGGATTTTTGGTTTTATAGCCAAATTTGTCTTTTTTTTTTCTTTTTTTTTGTTTAGTCTTATACGTTTTGTTAATAATTTTGTAAATTTAATTCTTCAACCAAGATATTTTTATTTTTGTCAGCATTATTTAAATATCATAGCCAAATACCTAATGATAATGTTATGGAACCCATTATTTAAACCCGTTTGATTCATACTATAAGAACGAATCGTTTAGATTGGTTCGTAAAAAAAAGAAAATATCCAGTTTAAATTAAAAGTCTATCTTACCATCATTACCAAGACAGACATGTCCCGTTCAGTACAACAGTTCAATCACTGGGATACGAATCTAAAGACAATGTCAGTAACTTTATCTTGACGGAGACGTGAATGAGATAAAGGCTATGGGATAATTAATATCCAAGACAAGTGGAAACGGAAAAGTTCCGAAATATTATCCAGTGACATACTTAACTCCATGGTTGCAAACATAAAGTACCTGGTCCATTTTCTAATCTTTATTTCTGAATTAAACTTGACTAATGTTGAAGATTTTGCTGATTCCCATTATCTTTTCCCCTGTTTTTGTTTCCAACATCACATTATCAAAAAATCTGGAACCAAAATAAACCACACACACAATTAAAAGTAGTGTTCACTGGTATTCAGATCATACCTAACGCATCAATTTCTTGCAATGAAGCTTCTAGATTCTGTTCTTTTACCTTGAGCTCCGACTGAAACCGCCTTACATCGGTTAAAGTATCCACAATACTCTGTTTCACCTTTTTAACGTGATCAGATATTGAGCAAGGTTGCTTTTGCTGCAAGTTTCCCGGATCAGCCCTAGTGCTGCGAGATGGCCCTCCTTCCTCAGTAACTTGAGCTCTCTTTTCGACCCGATTATCAGTTTGTTCTTCAGCCAGTGGTGCTTGATCCGTCATTCGGGGTTTCCTATCCGCAGTCTTATGGCCATCAGATGATGCTGCTTGTTTCACCTGAACACAATTCGTTTTAAAACAACGATTTCACAATAGCAAAAGCCAAGAACAAAGACTGTAACTGATTTTATGTTAACCTTGGAACAGATCTTGAGAATTGGAGATGGTCCTCCTCGAATAACCTCCAATGTGAAGGGATCACCAACATTCTTTACGCCATTAGCTACAAAGAAATCTTGACAACCTCTATTGTAAAACTGATCGCGTCCCTTGATGTTAACTAGATGCGACTTCCACTCTATGCCATCTTTGTTCAATACAGTTACCTCTCCTGCTTCCACGATCCCGTTCTCTCTTGCGAACGATGCAGGAAGAAACTGTACATTTTCAACACATTTAAGCGAATGACAACACAAAAAGACTTGAAAAACACCTAGAACAAAGGTCTTGAAAACTTACAAATTGACATGACCTGAACACGTAAGGTTTAAGATCAAACGTCAGAATCTTGTTCTGATTCAATGGAATAGTCTCTGAGCAATTCTCAGATTCTATCTCATCACCTTCAATTTCAGAAACATTTCGTTTTTTTCTTGCTTTGGAAGAGTTTCCTTCTGGAATGCTAGAGGCGTTGGGACACAGCTGTAGCACAGGTTTTATTCCGCTTTGGACAAGCTTAAACCTACAGATAGATCCAGCTTTGATCCCGTTATTACGACAAAAACTTCTCCATCCTCCACGCATAAAAGCCTGACCAGTTTTTTTGTTGTGTCTCAAAAGCAGAGTCCAAGATTTTTCATGTTCATCCCTCAGATCAATCTCACACTCTCTCCTGTCCAGACCATTTGACCTTGCAAATTTGCTTAAAACACACTGCAAAATCACAACTTCATATATATTGTAGCAAAAGAATAGAATGAGAATTGTATTAAAGATTCCAGCGAAGTAGTAATCACCATATTATCTCGGAGTAGGCTTGAAGGTGTGACGTGTGCAACAAGATAAGATTTGTCTGATGAAGACTCTGTTTCTTTTCTTGCTCTCTTCTTCGACGAAATTTTCTTTGAACAAAAATCATCTTCGGATATCGAATTGTCATCATCATCTCCTACATCGTCGTCTTCATCATCATCAAAAACAGTGCGTTCATCATCATCATCGTCAGAGGTAGAAGAAGAGATTAACTGTATCTGAGAGAAACTACGTCCGAAGGGTGAGACGTGGAAGACCATGCCTCCGTCGTGCCGGAAACTCAAAAGGTCGTCGTCTCTAACAGAGTGGGAGACGGAGAAATCTTTCCATCCGCCGGCGAATCTCGCGCCGTCCAATTTCACGTCCCAGTTTCTGTCCGAAGCGTCAGAAGTTAGTTTCATATTCGTTGACTGAATCTTACCATTGAAGTGATTCCAAATGAACTCAGTAGGAATGATCTGCAACCACAACAATTAAGAAAAACAGAACCGATTGATGCATTGTAACAGAGACATGGAAAGAGACGATGAGATAGAGACAGTGGAAAAGTACAGGATTGGATTTTTGTCCAGATAGATCTATGATGAAGAAAGCTTTGTTGGTTGGGGAGGGAATCAGTGGATCCGCCATTGTCGAACAGCTAAAGTAATTATTCTCTGAAAATTTGCCTCTTCGAATTATTCTTCGCTGGCGTTATAGTAAGGTTTATAATCTAAAGTCTAAACTCCGTTATTCATTCTCATTAAACACCTGATTTATTGTCATTAACTAAATAATGACTGTGTTAAAAAAAAAACTAAAAAAACTAAATAATGACTTGGTGAACAAAATTATTTAATGACAAAGATATTTCTTGATAAACGCATTAATAACCGAAGGCTTTTTTTTTTCTTCTGATTTGATCGATGTAGGACTGAAAAGTAAGTCAGAAGAATAAGTTTCAACCCAATTTCTAAAAATCTAATCGTTTGATTTGATTATTTTTTTCCCAGGATTAAAAACTTTATTTTATTCTATTTGATATCTATATAGTAAAAATCAACACTATTCAATAACAAATTTTTGTTCATTCATAACTGATATCAAACTATTAATGTATTAATTAAATGAGTCAACAAAATAAAAATTCATATATTCTTTGTAAAGTTTAAGTTATTTGGATCTTTATGTTGTTGATTCATTTAGCTAACACATTTATATCTACATTTTTTTTTGTTCAACCCTTTTTTTACATTTATATCTAGAGATATTGGAAGAAAAATGTAATGAGTTTATTGTGTTACTTCTTCTTTTTTCATATACAACAGATTTATTTCTTTTACGTTAAACTTTATATATTGACAGATAAATTTTGATAGCAACAGTTAACATAGTGATTTATCTTTTTGTCAACCATTTAATTAACATGCATAAGATTGGTCAATTTATTCCCTGCTTTATGTGATTTAGTTAGTTTTTTC
>Ga0041059_1001063_pt1 | contig 21813 bp, 18 predicted proteins | sample AraColnosormetaG_FD_56232 | JGI IMG/M metagenome (GOLD analysis project Ga0041059, IMG submission 56232) | Arabidopsis roots microbial communities from North Carolina, USA - Col MF nosort | ecosystem: Host-associated > Plants > Roots > Unclassified | place: USA: North Carolina | collected... | reverse complement strand
TTTTTTTTTTTTTTTTGTCTTTGATTGTGTTTTGGTATTATGGTTTTCTGATTTAGTTTTAGTTGTTCAGATCTGATAAAGTCGGAAACTTTTTGAGTAATTTAATGCAATTTTGGGAATTTTTGATGATTGTGACAGTGTGATGAGCTTGTGGAGCATGGTGCATCAGTATGTGAGAGTCCAGCTGAAGTAATCAAGAAATGCAAATACACTATTGCTATGCTCTCTGATCCTTGTGCTGCTCTTTCGGTATTTGAAATCCTTTTTTGCTTCTTTTGTGTGTGTTTTAGCATTGGTGATGAATGATATGAAGTAGTTGTTTGATTAGGTTGTTTTCGATAAAGGCGGTGTTTTGGAGCAGATATGTGAAGGAAAAGGTTATATCGATATGTCGACTGTTGATGCAGAGACTTCTTTGAAGATCAATGAGGTTGAATCTTTTGTACTTTAGATGCTGATGATAAGATTAGAAGAAGGTTGATTAGTTTGATTGAGCTGTGTTGCGCATTGGTAGGCAATCACCGGGAAGGGTGGTCGGTTCGTAGAAGGTCCGGTTTCAGGTAGCAAAAAGCCAGCTGAAGATGGCCAACTCATTATCCTTGCTGCTGGTGACAAGGTACAACTCAAAACTGTACTTATGGATTGATTGATAGATCTCAAGAACTGTTTTAGTTGGACTTAGTAGGAAGGAGCTCTCGATGTGCGGCTATAATCCGTTTGTGTTTTAATCCTTTTTTGTAAGGCACTCTTTGAGGAATCAATCCCAGCTTTTGATGTCTTGGGGAAGAGATCGTTTTACTTGGGACAAGTTGGAAACGGAGCTAAAATGAAGCTAATAGTGAACATGATAATGGGAAGGTGAATGTCCCGTCTCTTTTACAATTACTACCATTAGTAGTAGGAATGGAACATGGCTTCATGATCTTATTGTTTTTCGTCTGATACAGCATGATGAATGCATTCTCTGAGGGGCTTGTATTGGCTGACAAGAGTGGACTTAGCTCTGACACTCTTTTGGATATTCTGGTGAGGTGATCAAACTTTTGCAAGCTCTGAAATAATGGTGTTGGTTTGAATCGGTTTCTGCTATGGGCAGGATCTGGGAGCAATGACTAACCCGATGTTCAAGGGGAAAGGACCTTCAATGAACAAGAGTAGTTACCCACCAGCATTTCCATTGAAACATCAGCAGAAAGACATGAGGCTAGCTCTTGCTCTTGGCGATGAAAACGCGGTTTCCATGCCTGTAGCCGCGGCTGCAAACGAGGTCAGTTAGTTAGTTAGTTACTCAGAGACAATAACATATTGGCTCTCCCTCCTCTAGATTGGTTTCTTAGCTTGAATCTTAAAATATATGTTTCGGTTCTCGACAGGCTTTTAAGAAGGCGAGAAGCTTGGGACTAGGAGATCTCGACTTCTCTGCTGTGATTGAAGCTGTGAAATTCTCCCGCGAATAGCAAACTGTTTCAAAACATCCACTCATTTGGATTGGCTGAGATACTGAAATCATTGTTATCTTCCCAAATAGAGATTTACTCATTTGGCCAAACACACATTTTACTCCTTCACCAAATAAAAAGTCTTAACCACATATCCAGAAACGTTCATAGAGTTGCAACCTTACGTTTCAACTACTTTATGGCTAGTTCACTCGATATTGGTCCAGAGGTAGATCAAATTGATTGAAACAGAACCAATAAAATAGAGCAAAGTTTATTTGAAGTTGGTCACTGTTAAGGTTATATGAAACAAAGGAAGCAAAAAAGAACCCGTAGATGAGAAGATCAAAGAAATAACATTGCATCAAGATGGTCAAGAGAAATGTTCCTATGGATTATAGACAAACGAGGAGAGGAGGAGACCATTTCAGTAGAAAATTGGATTTCGTTGGAGTGTGAATGTAAAAGCCCATAGGCCCATTAATAATATAACTAGTAAAGCCCATTAACATTTTTCAGCCCACGAGGAGTTTTCTAGGGTTTTGTCTTATAAGATGTCGCATTTAGGTCATTCCGCCTCTTGCTTCTCTTCACTCACAATCTCACAGCAAAGCCTCTCGTTGCTAGAGGAATCAAACAATGGTAAACCCTAGCTTTAATCTCTATCTCTTCTCATTTCTCAATCGTTTCTTCTTAATCTTCTCTTAAGAAAATCGGGTTTTGATCTTCATTTCATATAGAAATCTCCTGCATTGCTTTTGATTAGATATCGTAACGAGAATTCGTGATCCTATGGTTCTATCCACCTTCGTAGATGTTTTTCTTCATGGGTTTTTGGTTTTATAACTTGCTTGAGAATTGAAATAGGAAAAGTTTGAGACTTTGCTTTTGTTCTGTTTTAGAGGTCACTGATACGTATTCAATGGAGTTCTTACCGTAGATCTTTGTTACCATCGAAGAACCTTTATATTGTTGGATCTTAGACTAATAAAATAAGATGATTTGTTGTTGGTAGGTGTTTGTGAAGTCCACCAAGTCGAATGCTTACTTCAAGAGGTACCAAGTGAAGTTCAGGAGAAGAAGAGGTAATAGATTGTTGATTCGTTTTATTCTGATGATATTGTTTGTTCTCTCTTTGTTTCAATCTGTTTCTGAAAATTATTTTATTTTTGTGTAGATGGAAAGACTGACTACAGGGCAAGGATCCGTCTTATCAACCAAGACAAGAACAAGTACAATACTCCTAAGTATCGTTTTGTTGTCCGGTTTACCAACAAAGACATAGTGGCACAGATTGTATCTGCAAGCATTGCTGGTGACATTGTTAAAGCTTCTGCTTACGCACATGAACTGCCTCAGTATGGTCTCACTGTTGGTCTTACAAACTATGCTGCAGGTATTGAATGTGTCATCTGGTATTGTTTTCCAATTTAATATGGTTGATTCTGTCTTTATGGCTTACTTATGTGTAATTTTTTTTTGTTGAACTAGCTTACTGTACTGGCCTTCTTTTGGCTCGCCGTGTTTTAAAGATGTTGGAAATGGATGACGAGTATGAGGGAAACGTTGAGGTATGTTGTGTGATTGGTTTCATCTTGATAATAAGAAGCATTGTTATTGTCTCTTGTTAGAAACTCAAGTCACACAATGAATCAGGCCACTGGAGAAGACTTTTCCGTTGAGCCAACTGATTCAAGGAGACCTTTCCGTGCTCTTCTTGATGTTGGACTTATCAGGACCACAACAGGAAACCGTGTGTTCGGTGCTCTTAAGGTATTAACTTGTTTCTCTTTTTTTGTTGTGAGTGCTCTTATTTGTCATTCTTCTTGAGCAAATGCTTATACTGGCAATTCTTTAATATCCTTTTGGTTCGCTGTTTGAATCTGTAGGGTGCTTTGGATGGTGGTCTTGATATCCCTCACAGTGACAAGAGATTTGCTGGGTTCCACAAGGAGAACAAGCAACTTGATGCTGAAATCCACAGGAACTACATCTATGGTGGCCATGTCTCAAACTACATGAAGCTGTTGGGAGAAGATGAGCCAGAGAAGTTACAAACTCACTTCAGTGCTTACATCAAGAAAGGAGTTGAAGCTGAGAGCATTGAGGAGTTGTACAAGAAGGTTCACGCAGCTATTCGTGCTGACCCCAACCCAAAGAAAACCGTGAAACCTGCTCCCAAGCAACACAAGAGGTAGGGAAACAGAATCAATCTAGTCTATCTATATTCTTGTCTTGTTGGTGTATTGGTGTCTCATTTGGTCTTCCATTTAACAAAACAGGTACAACTTGAAGAAACTTACTTACGAGGAGAGGAAGAACAAGTTGATCGAGAGAGTCAAGGCATTGAATGGAGCAGGTGGTGATGATGATGATGAGGACGATGAAGAGTAAATCAGTCAAGCCTTCTTTATCTCATGCCTCTTGTAGTTTTTTATCTTTTGAGCTTAATGCCTCAAATTTTCTGTTTTCAGACTAAAACACTCAGCTTTTGTGTTCACATTTTAATTGTGTTCGAGGATTTTGATATTGAGGATACATTTTCTTTGAAGTATCATTATCTTATTATTACCTTCATCATAATTTTCAAGAATTTGTATGACAATAGTTTGATGACTTGATTTTATCTGTAGTTTGCTATTGTTAAATGTAAGAACTGTTAGACTTCATCTATATGAACTAGAAAACATTGCTACAAGATGAACTAGATCACATTACTACAAGTTTAGAGCTAAATCACTGTTTAAGGAAATAACTCAGTATTCTCTTGGAGCTATTATTATATGTAGCCTTATCGGGTACTGGAACTGTCTTATGCAAAGTAGGAATGACTTATCTGCTCTGTAGTATGAAGTATGAACTATCCTGGAAGCTGACTAATACGTAATTTAATTTCTCTCGTGACTTCTTTAGTATATAATCGAGAATATGATGTGTATTATTTGGATTCCAAGTAAATTACATGAATGGTGGAGCCCTACATGAAAGGGACCACGATTTGTCCTTAGCAAAATTTTCCATAAATTTTTATGGTGAAAGGTAACAGCCATGAAGCTTCTCTTTCTCTACCAACAGAGTCAACGATCTGTATTCAATATACACAACGTCTCTTTGTTAATCCTTCCTCTACCATGTATGCTTAGTCTTAGATCCTTTTTTCACCTTACTAATGAATTCTTCTTTTTTCCTTGGTACTCTTGCAGCTGCAATAGGCTTCTTAACCCTTTTAAAAAAATTCAAATTCCAACAAGATAACAGAGAAGATGATTCTGCTTCTTTGTCCCCTTCATCAGTTCCTCCATCTTCTTTGTCTCGAACTTGGAAGCACCAAGTCTTCCCGAGCTTCCATGGGGCAGATGTTCGAAAAACCTTTCTTAGTCACGTCCTAGAGGCGTTCAGAGGAAAGGGAATTGACCCATTTATTGATAATAGTATCGAGAGGAGTAAGTCAATCGGTCCTGAGCTCGTAGAAGCTATCAGAGGATCAAGGATTGCGATTGTCTTGCTCTCGAGGAACTATGCTTCTTCGTCGTGGTGCATGAACGAGTTGGTGGAGATTATGAAGTGCAAGGAAGACTTGGGTCAAATAGTGATAACCATTTTCTATGAAGTTGATCCAACTCATATAAAGAAACAGACCGGAGATTTTGGGAAGGTTTTCAAAGAAACTTGCAAAGGTAAAACAAAGGAAGAGATAAAGAGATGGAGAAAAGCTTTGGAGGGTGTGGCCACAATCGCTGGTTACCATTCAAGCAACTGGTTAGCCCTTTGGATTTCTACTTGCCCTCGTTTAAATATTTAAAAACATATTAAACTATATTTGTTTGTAGCTTTTAAAGAGTCAAGACATGCAACTACATATGTTTTTGGATGCGTATGATACTTTTCATGACTAGACTAATTAACTGACATATTGATGTCCTCCAATGTTAGGGATAATGAAGCGGCCATGATCGAAAATATTGATTGGAATATTCTAATTAAACAAGTTGATTAATGCTACACCGTCAAGGGATTTCGAAGCATTGATTGGAATGGGAGCTCATATGGAAAATATGCGAGCATTGTTACGCCTAGATTTAGATGACGTGAGGATGATTGGGATATGGGGTCCGCCTGGGATTGGTAAGACCACTATCGCTAGGTTTCTGTTAAGCCAAGTCTCCAAGAGTTTCCAACTGAGCACAATCATGGTGAATATCAAAGAATGTTATCCAAGTCCTTGTCTTGATGAATATAGTGTACAGTTGCAACTTCAAAACAAAATGTTGTCTAAGATGATCAACCAGAAAGACATCATGATTCCTCATTTAGGAGTAGCACAAGAACGGTTGAAAGACAAGAAGGTGTTTCTAGTACTTGATGATGTGGATCAGTTAGGACAACTAGATGCATTGGCGAAAGAAACTAGATGGTTTGGTCCTGGAAGTCGGATTATCATCACAACAGAAAATCTAAGACTTTTGATGGCTCATAGGATCAACCATATTTACAAAGTAGAATTTTCATCAACTGATGAGGCTTTTCAAATCTTCTGTATGCATGCCTTTGGTCAAAAGCATCCCTATAATGGTTTCTATGAGCTTTCTCGGGAAGTTACTGAGCTTGCTGGTGGGCTCCCTTTGGGATTGAAGGTCATGGGCTCGTCCTTACGAGGAATGTCCAAGCAGGAGTGGAAAAGGACACTACCAAGGTTAAGGACATGCCTTGATGGAAAAATTGAGAGCATTTTAATGTTTAGCTACGAGGCCTTAAGTCATGAAGACAAAGATTTGTTTCTTTGTATAGCTTGCTTTTTCAACTATCAAAAGATTAAGAAGGTGGAAAAACATCTTGCTGATAGGTTCTTGGATGTGAGGCAAGGGCTTTATGTCTTAGCCGAAAAATCTCTCATACATATAGGCACGGGAGCGACAGAGATGCATACTTTGCTAGTGCAACTAGGTAGAGAAATAGCTCATACACAATCAACTAATGACCCTAGAAAATCTCTTTTTTTGGTTGATGAAAGAGAGATTTGTGAGGCCCTCAGTGATGAGACAATGGTAAGTTTTAACATTCCATCTTTCATTGAATTAAGTTGATTTGATAATTAAGCATCTCTAGTTATATATATCTTTTGGCTCTTTTTCAGGATAGTAGTCGACGTATTATAGGGATGGATTTTGACTTATCTAAGAATGGGGAGGAAGTTACAAACATAAGTGAGAAAGGTCTTCAAAGAATGTCTAATCTCCAATTCATAAGATTTGATGGTAGAAGTTGTGCTCGACATTCTTCGAATCTCACAGTAGTAAGATCTTCTGATAATAATTGTGCTCATCCCGACACAGTGAATGCACTACAAGATCTGAACTATCAATTTCAAGAAATTAGATTACTGCATTGGATAAATTTTAGGAGATTATGCTTGCCTTCTACTTTTAATCCGGAGTTTCTTGTTGAACTTAACATGCCTTCTAGCACGTGTCATACACTCTGGGAAGGAAGCAAAGTAAGTAATTTTCAATATTCAATTTTTCATATCTATATTTTCGAAACTAATGTACAACATTTTAGCTCAAAAAGCAAAATATGGTTTCTAGTTTTATATGTGAACTTTTTCTATAGTTATTACAGAGTTATGGCATGGAAGTGTGTTATATGTGTGTTCATGACTATTTGTATCATGATGTTCTTATATGCTGTTTTTATCTATCTGTAGGCGCTTAGAAATCTCAAGTGGATGGATTTGAGTTATTCTATAAGCCTGAAGGAGCTTCCTGATCTTTCAACTGCCACTAATCTTGAAGAGTTAATTCTTAAATATTGCGTAAGTTTAGTGAAGGTCCCATCATGTGTTGGAAAACTTGGCAAACTACAAGTTTTGTGTCTCCATGGATGTACAAGTATCTTGGAGCTCCCCTCCTTCACCAAAAATGTCACTGGCCTCCAGAGTTTAGATCTCAATGAGTGCTCAAGTTTGGTGGAGCTCCCTTCTTCGATTGGGAATGCCATAAATCTCCAAAATTTGGATCTTGGATGTTTAAGGCTGCTTAAGCTTCCTTTGTCTATTGTGAAGTTCACTAATCTCAAGAAATTTATCCTCAATGGATGCTCAAGTCTAGTGGAGCTTCCCTTTATGGGAAATGCCACAAATCTCCAAAATCTTGATCTTGGTAATTGTTCTAGTTTGGTGGAGCTCCCATCTTCTATAGGAAATGCCATTAATCTTCAAAATCTTGATCTTAGTAATTGTTCAAGTCTGGTGAAGCTTCCTTCCTTTATCGGAAATGCCACTAATCTCGAGATTTTAGACCTCCGTAAATGCTCAAGTCTAGTGGAGATCCCTACTTCTATTGGACATGTCACTAATCTGTGGAGATTAGATCTTAGCGGATGCTCAAGTTTAGTGGAACTTCCCTCATCTGTTGGAAACATCAGTGAACTCCAAGTGTTGAATCTCCATAACTGCTCAAATCTGGTGAAGCTTCCCTCTTCTTTTGGACATGCCACTAATCTGTGGAGATTAGATCTTAGCGGATGCTCAAGTTTAGTGGAACTTCCCTCATCTATTGGAAACATCACAAATCTCCAAGAGCTGAACCTTTGCAACTGCTCAAATCTGGTGAAGCTTCCCTCTTCTATTGGAAACCTTCATCTATTGTTCACTTTGAGTTTGGCAAGATGCCAAAAGTTAGAGGCTCTTCCGAGCAATATCAACTTGAAATCTCTTGAACGACTTGATCTCACCGATTGCTCGCAGTTTAAAAGTTTTCCTGAGATTTCCACAAACATTGAATGCCTCTATCTTGATGGAACCGCAGTAGAAGAAGTGCCTTCATCAATCAAGTCTTGGTCTAGACTCACTGTGTTGCATATGTCATACTTCGAAAAACTCAAGGAATTCTCGCATGTTCTAGACATCATAACGTGGCTAGAATTCGGAGAAGATATACAAGAAGTTGCTCCATGGATCAAAGAAATCTCTCGTCTACATGGACTTAGACTCTACAAATGCAGAAAGCTTTTATCACTCCCACAGCTTCCAGAATCTCTCTCTATCATAAATGCTGAAGGTTGTGAGTCCTTGGAGACACTAGATTGCTCTTACAACAATCCCTTGAGTCTTCTTAATTTTGCTAAGTGCTTCAAACTGAATCAAGAAGCGAGAGACTTCATCATCCAGATACCGACCAGTAATGATGCGGTCTTACCCGGTGCAGAAGTGCCTGCATACTTCACTCACCGAGCTACTACTGGAGCTTCCTTGACCATCAAGTTAAATGAGAGGCCTATTTCTACATCCATGAGATTTAAGGCTTGTATCGTACTGATTAAGTGTGACAATGATGAAGCTGGTGATGATGGGAGTTCGTTGATGGTACATGTTGACATCATGGACAAACAAAATGGTCTCAGTGTTCCGTATAGTCCAGGAATCTATACTATATATCCACTTTTAACAGAGCACCTGTACATATTTCAAGGTGAAGCAGAGGAGGTCACTTCCACCGAGCTCATGTTTGAGTTTGAAACAATGAGTAACAAATGGGATATAGGAGAATGCGGGATCATCTTGGAAGTCCCTTCAAGTTGATGCTTATGATGATAGCTTCAACGAGGCGTTGATGAAGGTTAGAAAATTAATGATTTTAAGTTGATTGGTTGTTTTGTATTTTATTTACGTGCATTTGTGTGATTATCAATGTGTGATGGTGGGTTTATGTCTCATTGAAACTAACTGCAGATATGGAGAGAAATACAAACAATGACAATGAAGAGAAGGAGAAGAAATAATCAAAGTCATGAGTGGAATCTGAAATCCATGTGAGTTTTCAGAAACAGTGCTATCCACAAAACAATTCAGTAAGCTCTCTCTTCATTCTTTTTTTTTATTACTGCTATAAGTTTTAAGCCAAATCACTGACTCAGTATTCTCATTTTGTTGGAGTTATTATAGGGTACGTGGACTGTCTTAGGCATATGGTTCAACATATTCAAGATCAACCAGGAATCCTCCATAAGAAAATAGAGAATGAATAGTCTTCTTTGTGTAATGGAACTTCTCGGAATCAATGAATGTTTTAGATACCTTGGGAAGCTATTTATTAGCAAAACAAGTGACGCTGCTCTAGTTACTATTGTTAATATTCCTCTTAAAATGTTTAATAGAACGGAGTCTCATGGAAATATCATATGCACACCTAAACCTCACTATTAAAGTCAAACATTCCCCACTTATTCACATTCTGTGTGCTCTTGTTTTAATTAAAATTCGTTAAAAGCAATCAAATCTAGAAATGGGGTGGGTGAGCTTTTTTGTATTTTACCGTGACAAAGAGAGTCATTGTTCTGTATACACAAAACCTTTCTGTTATTCTCTGCACCCTACAAATGACTTCTTCTTTTTTTCTTAGTACTGTTACAGCTGCAATAGGTTTCTTCATGCTTTTTAGAAAATTCAGATTACAAAAAGATAACAAAGAAAAAGATGATTCTGCTTCTTTACCTCCTTCATCATCAGTTCCTCCATCTCAGAGTTGGACACACCAAGTCTTTCCGAGCTTCCGCGGAGAAGATGTCCGTAGAGCTTTCTTAGTCATATTCAAAAGGAGTTTCAAAGAAAAGGAATCACACCTTTCAATGATAATGAGATCAAGAGAGGAGAATCCATTAGTCCTGAACTTGTACTAGCAATCAGAGGTTCTAGGATTGCACTCATCTTACTCTCTAGGAACTACGCTTCTTCGTCTTGGTGTCTTGATGAATTAGCGGAGATAATCAAGTGTAGAGAAGAGTTTGGTCAAACTGTGATGGTTGTTTTCTATAAAGTTGATCCTTCTGATATAAAGAAGTTGACTGGTGACTTTGGGAGTGTTTTCAGAAAAACATGTGCTGGTAAAACAAATGAGGACACTAGGAGATGGATACAAGCTCTAGCAAAAGTGGCAACACTTGCCGGTTACGTTTCAAACAACTGGTTTGTCCTTATGATTTTTCATTTGCTCTTCTTAAATTTTCTAAAGTACATATAAACTCTGAATGTGTATGTGAATGTTCATGACTATTTAATGTCTTTGACCCTCCTCTATTAGGGATAATGAGGCGGTCATGATTGAAAAAATCGCCACTGATATTTCAAACAAGTTGAATAAGTCCACACCATCTAGGGATTTCGACGAATTAGTTGGGATGGGAGCTCATATGGAAAGGATGGAACTATTGTTATGCCTAGACTCTGATGAAGTGAGGATGATAGGGATTTGGGGTCCGTCTGGGATTGGTAAGACCACCATTGCTAGATTCTTGTTTAGCCAGTTTTCTGATAGTTTCGAACTAAGCGCCTTTATGGAGAATATAAAAGAGCTAATGTATAGAAAACCAGTGTGTTCTGATGACTATAGTGCAAAGTTGCACTTACAAAACCAGTTTATGTCTCAAATAATCAACCATATGGATGTCGAGGTTCCTCATTTAGGAGTTGTAGAAAATAGGTTGAATGACAAAAAAGTACTTATTGTTCTAGATAACATCGATCAGTCAATGCAACTAGATGCTATCGCAAAAGAAACTCGGTGGTTCGGTCATGGAAGTCGGATTATCATCACAACACAAGACCAAAAACTTTTGAAGGCACATGGCATCAACCATATTTACAAGGTGGATTATCCGTCAACACATGAAGCTTGCCAAATCTTTTGTATGTCTGCTGTTGGTAAAAAGTTCCCTAAAGATGAGTTTCAAGAACTTGCATTGGAAGTCACAAATCTTTTAGGTAACCTACCATTGGGACTAAGAGTTATGGGCTCTCATTTTCGGGGAATGTCTAAGCAGGAGTGGATAAATGCACTACCAAGGTTAAGGACTCACCTTGATTCTAATATTCAAAGCATTTTAAAGTTCAGTTACGATGCCTTATGTCGTGAAGATAAAGATTTATTCCTTCACATAGCATGCACTTTCAACAATAAAAGGATTGAGAACGTGGAAGCGCATCTTACACATAAGTTCTTGGATACAAAACAACGATTTCACGTATTAGCAGAGAAATCTCTCATATCTATTGAAGAAGGATGGATAAAGATGCATAATCTGTTAGAACTGTTGGGTAGAGAAATTGTATGTCATGAGCATGAATCCATTCGAGAGCCTGGGAAGCGTCAATTTTTGGTTGATGCTAGAGATATTTGTGAAGTACTCACTGATGACACGGTTAGTTCTATTATAACTCTTCCATTACCTTTATCTTTACAAATTAAATTCATTTGACAACATACCATATTAAAAGAAAATTTTGATATTTTTTTTTCAGGGTAGTAAAAGTGTTGTAGGTATATATTTCAATTCAGCTGAGCTATTAGGCGAATTAAATATAAGTGAAAGAGCTTTCGAAGGAATGTCTAATCTTAAATTCTTAAGAATCAAGTGTGACCGGAGTGATAAAATGTACTTACCGCGAGGTTTAAAGTATATATCTCGAAAACTTAGATTACTAGAATGGGATCGTTTTCCACTGACATGTTTGCCTTCCAATTTTTGTACGGAGTACCTTGTCGAACTAAACATGCGACACAGCAAACTTGTGAAGCTGTGGGAAGGAAATCTGGTATGTAATTGTGATGTGTTTCTCTCTAATATGGCTTCAAAACTGTAGTTTCATTTCGTTTGTAATTTGTATGTAGTAGGTTTTGATGTTCTTACACATTTTAGGCTTAAAAGAAGAGTGATCTTAACACTATTATTTGAAGTGTTCTTAAATTTTGTTGTCTTTGTTTCTTTGTTTGTTTGTACAGTCGCTCGGAAACCTCAAGTGGATGAATTTGTTCCATTCGAAGAACTTAAAGGAGCTACCTGATTTCTCAACTGCCACTAACCTTCAAACATTGATTCTTTGTGGATGCTCAAGTTTGGTGGAGCTGCCTTACTCTATCGGCAGTGCCAATAATCTCCAGAAATTGCATCTTTGTAGGTGCACCAGTCTAGTGGAGCTGCCCGCTTCTATTGGAAACCTTCATAAATTGCAAAATGTGACCTTAAAAGGATGCTCAAAGCTAGAGGTTGTTCCTACCAACATCAACTTGATACTTGATGTTAAAAAGTATAAAAACAGAGAAAACAGGGGACTCTGTTCTAAAAAAGAAATATAATGAATCTGAGCAAATCAAAATTTTGTTATTTCATCATGGTTTCTTAGTTACTAAATCGACTTTAATATAGTAGTAAGCCAGGGATGTAAAATCAAGTTTCTTTCAAAACAAAAACTTTCGCAGATTCACGTTCCAGAATCCATATATCATAGAGGCAGAAAGAGTGAAATGTGTTAAATATACAAGAATGCAAAAGGAGTTATGCTATGTCGTAGTGGATTCCACTAATCTAATTAATAATGCACGTCAATGAAAATTCAAAAAAGTAGACTCGGAGTAATCTTGATTTTAAAAATTTCATATAAAGAAATTAGCAGTAGTAATGATTTCATAAATCATCTCTACTAATATCCTATCTCTATATTTTAATCCAATATGTCAGAAGTTCAGTGGAATCTCGAGCTTCGAGACTTGTTCTTCGGATGTAGATGTGGTTTGACCGGTTATCCAAAGAAAATAATATAGGAACCCTCATTCTCCTAATTTGTGGACACATAAAACTTTAACGACCAAATTGCAAATGTGACAACATAACACATGCATGTTGCTGTTGATGAAGAGAGCTAATCAGCCACGAAAATAACAACGAGTGCATGTGCAATGCATAATGACAAAAATAAAATGCATTTGCCTTATTCCCCATAATATTATGTAAATACATATTTTGGTAAAATATGTATTTTAAGTGGTATTTTCCTTCATATTAAAACTACATTTTATAGATTAAGAAACTAACAGTCATTTCTCTCAAAACATTTACAAAATAATATGATTTTCTTTTTTAATTACAATGCATATTTGCATATTTCATTACAAAAAATGTTTTAGAACATAATGTATTGTTGTTTTAATTCTCTTTATAGTCTTAAAAGTTAAAACCATATAAACACATACTAGACGTTCTAGAATCTTTCAAAAACTAACTTGCATAAGATCACAAGAGAGGTGTTAATTCTCTCGAAAGATCATCTACAAATAAATCACAAAATTATATCGCAAAATTAGTGTTCACAGATTAGGAGTAATAATGATTTTTTTTTGTTTAAAATAAGATATCAGAGCAACCGATCATAATATGAAAGCAATATCTTCTCATTCGAGCCGATCGTTTGTCATTGTGGCTCATCTTTTAAGATATCAAATAGGTTGGTTCGCGTTCGAGTTGTGCTTTAATCTTTTGTGAAACCACGACGGACTGAACCGTTAGGATCGCATGCAAAAATAAGATGTTTAGACTTGTTCAGCGCAGATGAAATCTGCTAAAATCCGCAATTTGTATTGGCTTATCCTTATCTACGAGGCTTGCTATTATATGGGCATAAAAAAAGATGTCCTAAGCTCACGGCTTATTATAGTACTGCTTGGACTGAGCTCACGGACTTCCAGTTTGCTTGACACCTCTACTCATCTTTCACTGGCTTCATGGATCAAGACTATTGGTTTAAGACAAAAGAGAATTCTCAATCTCTCCGATCTATCTTGATTCAATTACATGATGTTTGCTGGTCTATTACACCCACTAGACACTTAGAATCTCTCTATAAGTTAAAAGGGGGAATTCAAGATAAAAAATCAATCTTTAGTCGATGATTTTGCCTTGGCAATTCAAGAGGTAATTGATGGAGATCTACAAATTTTGGGAAGCTCAAGACATACTGAAATGTAGAGAATGTTTTTCTTTAGAGTTTTACGGGATTCACCTTTATAGACAAATTTTTATAGTTAACGATACTTGTTCCGCAAAATACATTCTTTGCTTTCCAATATATTGATTTTCAAAATCATCGCTAGTAATATGCTATCTCTATATTTTAATCCAATACGTCACAAGTTCAATGGAATCTCGATCTTCGAGACTTGTTCTATGGATGTATCGCTATTGACAAAACAATAATAAAGAAAACAAATCAGCCTACACATTATTGTTCAATAATACTCATATATGTATACCACACTACATTGCATATAAATATTGCATTAACATAAGCTTATCTCTCATGCATTGTAGAATTCATCCAATGTTGAAGTTAAAGGTGGCCACATGCTAAAATATGCATAGTTTTTATTTTCAATCCAAACATAATGATGGCACCACTTACGAGATCTCCGCAAAGGGTCAAACTTGCAGTTCATTAATGTTTGCTAAACCATTATATTAATGAGAAAAAGGTCCATCATTATGTTTTATGGCATCTGATTTGAGAACGTTCACGTTGTTGATTTTGTTGTTTCCTTCTAATAAATACCCTAATACTTGTATTAAGTCAGAGTATTTGTAACGACAGTGTAGATGCTTCTTTTCTTTCTATTATTAATCTTATTAAGTTATTATATAACGATGAGTACTCGCATTACGTGCGGACTTTCACTTTATATCTTGTAATTTAAAAGTATTTAAATGTAAAATTTAGATTAGTTTTTTAATAGACAAGAAGACAAAATTCCTATTTGATACTAAGCTCCATAAATCAACATTGTTTTTTTGCATTTTGCATTTAAATTCCTAACAAAATCTATTCTCAGTAAACATTATTTTCAGAATTTCTTTCATTTGTGTCAACCTTAAACCAAAAAAATAAGACAAAAGGCAAAAAAGATTGGAGTACCCGCTCTGAAATCCATGGTGGTAGTATTTAAGTACAAAAATTAAGCATTGATAATCGGGTTGTCTGTTCGTTTAAATAAAAAGATGTTATTAAGTTATACTAAATAGACAAATAGAACCAAACCTTGATAAGCCTTATTGATTTGTTGAAACATAAATGTAAAATAATTTTCTTTTTTTAATTTTCATAGTTGCCACTTTTACAAAAAAAATAAAAAAAAATACGAACTCCATAACCGAAAAACTCTATCACTGAGGATTTGAGTCCAAGAATTTGATGCTAGAGTTCTCATGTATCACCATTTTTAATATATTATATAGAAAAAGAACAACTTACGAAAACTATTAGCTAATCCACTATAAAATTATTTAATCATATTTTGACTTAAAATTATAAAATTTAGGGAAAAATATCCAAGAGTATAAGAAAATCAATTAAATAATTTAATTTAAGAAAAAGACATACAAAATAAAAGAAAATTATTATTGATACAATTAATTATGTAAAAGTTTATAATATATACAATTAAATAATAAATTACCATAAACCATTAACTTACATTAATTATTAAGTGGACATGTGGCAAAAGCTAAGTGATGATGTGTCATTCATATGAAAAGAGTTGACCAACTTTCATATATATGATTATACCACATATAGATAAATTATAAATTTATGATCTTTATATATACAATGTTTATAAAATTACCTACGTATTTGTTATTGTTAGTTAATTTGTTATTCTAGATGAACACTCATGCTACGCATGGGTTTTTATTTCTAAAATTGTCGGAATATATGATTATGGTCTTTTGTTGATTTTGATGTTCAGTTTTGCGTGTGTTTAATGTGTAATTAATAAATTTATATCTATTTTATATAGTTATAATTTTTTTTGATTAAATTTATCTATAATTCGAAATATCAATTTTACTATAATATGAATATTTATATACCTATTATTCAACTATTTCACTATCATGAAAACATACAACATCATTTTATGATATATTAATATGTAATTATATTACTTATGTATTTTGAAACTTGTTTAACTTAATTTTAACAAACAATTCTTTATTCCATATATTCTTTCGTCATCTAGTACACCAACCACATCATGATATGCTAGCAATTTAAGTCAACACTTTAATTCTGTTCCTTTGCATATAGCCGTTCCTTTGCATATAGCCATATAGATTCTCATATTTCTGTGTGGATATGTCTAATGCCTCGGATGACCATTACGTGAAAACATTGTATATCAATGTTATCAAGTTATCAGACCGCACAAAAATAAACATAAAGAAGGTCATATGATAAATAAGATTCACATAAAACGTAATAATAAGAAAATATCCAACTAAAATTACTAAATTAATATGAGGTTAGATAGCAAACATCTAAACTACAACACACGTAAATGTTAGCCATTATGGATTAATAACTATTGATAAATTTTTTTTAAAAAATAAGTAAAATAGAATGAAAGTAGTACTTGATACATTATTATGATTTTTTATTTATTGAATGTTTTTAGAAAATTCACTTTAAGAGTGAGATTAATAGAAAATGTAACACAACAAAAAACTTTTAATTTTTCCTCAATTAATTTTACTAATTTGTTTATTTAATTAATGTAGAATGACACATGTCATTTTCTTGTATGATCACTCATATGAAGAGAGTTGACCAACTTTCATATATATGATTCATCACTCTTACAATTTCAACTAAATATTTAGGGCATTTTCATCCACGAGAAATCCATAAAGTTTCTCAAACAAAAAAATATTAATATTATATTATAATTTGATTATTTGATTAAAAAAATATTTTTGTTAAAAAATTAAACCAATAGTAAAAAGAAAATTGTCATGATGGATCGTAAAAAGTATCTCAAAGTTTCTGAAGCGAGAAACTTTCTACAATCTCTCTTTTACTTTTATTATTTTTATTTTTTTAACTATGAAAAATTCTTATGAGATACTACCAATGGAGATAGTTTTAGAGGTTCTTCTATAACCATCCGCTATGGTGTAAAATAAAAACTCATCCACAAACGTAAAACAACTACTCATCCATCCGCAATGATTTTCTTTTTTTTGAAACACTATATAAATTTTAAAAATAAAACGATGAGACTACTTATAAGGTATTTTTGCATATAAAAGTATAAAGTTCAATTTTGTGTGTCGGTGGTTTCCTGATACTCTTGTACTCTTACATTTTCAGTAGCTTTCCCACGTGACCAATTATTTTACTCCCTTTCTTAGTCCAATTATGGTTTTCTAGCACCTCTTTTTATTTGAACTTTTATATGAACTATTAATAGTTCACTTTATAGTTTTTCTTAACATTCACAGGCCCACAAATTTTACAAGAATCAGACATTATTTGCTTTAAATTTGATAAATTTTGCAGTCCTAGTCCTGGTAAATTCAGTATTTCTGTCATATTCAATACCATCAATTTCTAGTGCCATTTTTATGATTGCAAAATCCAACAAAAACAAACAAAACCATGTTGTGGTCTAATGTTTGTTGCCCCAAAACAGAAAGAGGATTCACACAGTCGACATTTGCATAAGACGCAGGAAGTATAACTGGCTTATTAAGAAGATTTAAGGGACGCATTTAGAGATATGGTTATTGCATGAACCATGATGTAGCCATTTAAAAGTTTATGGTTAACTTAACTATTTGCAACGATCGATATTTTATCAAACGATGCTACTGTATAAGTTTCTCATCATATGTCCTAATTCCTCCTTATTATCTACACCAGTTAGACCTGTCCTCCAATTTTACGCTTTGTACATACAGCATTCGGCGAAAGCACATGAACCGACCATTTACACATCCTGAGACAGTGTCGGTCAAAATAAAGTAAAGAACTCAGCACAATACACCCACTACCACTTCCTCCTCCTCAAACATTAACACACCATTATTTTATGTTTTCTTTATTACAGACGTCGTCAAACCGCCGTAATAACTTTTTAATAAAATAAAAATCCACTCGCATTTTTATTTTCAACATTGTGCGTACGGTGCAATTCAATGAACAGTGTTTACTTTCAGTGTGTACACTTCTGCGGACTATTACAAAGTCCACGTCTTATCCTACGTGTTATAATCTCATATGTTACTGTCTGAAATGGACCCCACTACGTAAAAATAAAATTAAGAATCAACCACTCTTCTTCCATCACCTCTTTTGGCTTTCTCTCTACTCTCTCTACTACTCTCTCACCATCACTGAGTTAAGAGAACAAACCAAAAACAAAATTATCAAACCATCACCAGCAGAATCTTAGCTGGATTCATCACTCTATTCAAAAAGTTTCTCTCTTCTCTTTTCTCAGATCTTGAACTCTTGAAGAAGAAAGAAGAAGATAACACAATGCTCTTCTTCTTATTCTTCTTCTACTTACTCTTATCTTCATCCTCCGATCTAGTCTTCGCCGACCGTCGTGTACTCCACGAACCATTCTTCCCTATAGATTCACCACCACCGTCACCACCATCACCACCACCACTTCCTAAACTACCATTCTCTTCAACCACTCCTCCATCTTCATCAGACCCAAATGCTTCTCCTTTCTTCCCTTTATACCCTTCATCTCCACCACCACCTTCTCCAGCCTCCTTCGCTTCTTTTCCGGCGAATATCTCATCTCTAATCGTCCCTCACGCCACTAAATCCCCACCTAACTCCAAAAAACTCCTTATCGTCGCTATCTCCGCCGTTTCCTCCGCTGCTTTAGTCGCTCTACTTATCGCTTTACTCTATTGGCGAAGAAGCAAACGTAACCAAGATCTTAACTTCTCCGATGATAGCAAAACATACACCACCGACAGTAGCCGCCGTGTCTACCCTCCTCCTCCGGCAACGGCGCCTCCAACACGACGCAATGCGGAGGCTAGAAGTAAACAGAGGACCACCACGAGCTCCACCAATAACAACAGCTCTGAGTTTCTTTACTTAGGAACAATGGTGAATCAAAGAGGAATCGATGAACAATCTCTTAGTAATAATGGATCAAGCTCAAGAAAACTTGAATCTCCAGATCTTCAACCACTTCCTCCATTGATGAAACGAAGTTTCCGTTTAAATCCAGATGTTGGTTCAATCGGAGAAGAAGATGAAGAAGATGAGTTTTACTCTCCACGTGGCTCACAAAGCGGGCGAGAACCGTTAAACCGGGTCGGACTTCCGGGTCAAAATCCTAGATCTGTTAACAATGACACTATCTCTTGCTCATCTTCAAGCTCTGGTTCACCAGGAAGATCAACATTTATCAGTATCTCTCCTTCAATGAGTCCTAAGAGATCTGAACCAAAACCGCCGGTTATCTCCACACCAGAACCGGCGGAGTTAACCGATTATAGATTTGTTCGGTCTCCGTCACTGTCGTTAGCTTCTTTATCGTCGGGATTGAAAAACTCCGATGAAGTAGGATTGAATCAAATCTTTAGATCTCCGACGGTTACATCTCTAACAACTTCACCGGAGAATAACAAAAAAGAGAACTCTCCATTATCATCTACTTCAACTTCACCGGAACGACGACCAAATGATACACCAGAAGCTTACTTGAGATCTCCGTCGCATTCTTCTGCTTCTACATCACCGTATAGATGTTTTCAGAAATCTCCGGAGGTCTTACCGGCGTTTATGAGTAATCTCCGGCAAGGTTTGCAATCTCAGTTACTATCTTCTCCTTCTAACTCTCATGGAGGACAAGGTTTCCTTAAGCAGTTAGATGCATTACGTTCTCGTTCACCGTCGTCGTCTTCTTCTTCTGTTTGTTCTTCACCGGAGAAAGCTTCTCATAAGTCACCAGTTACATCTCCTAAGTTATCTTCCCGGAATTCGCAGTCTCTATCATCTTCTCCGGATAGAGATTTTAGTCATAGCTTAGATGTATCACCACGGATATCGAACATTTCACCTCAAATTTTACAGTCTCGTGTGCCTCCGCCTCCTCCTCCTCCCCCACCGTTGCCGTTGTGGGGACGACGGAGTCAGGTGACTACTAAAGCGGACACAATCTCGAGACCGCCTTCTCTTACACCGCCTTCACATCCTTTTGTGATCCCATCTGAAAACTTACCAGTGACTTCGTCTCCTATGGAGACTCCAGAGACGGTTTGTGCGAGTGAGGCGGCGGAGGAAACTCCGAAACCGAAGCTAAAGGCGTTACATTGGGATAAAGTTAGAGCAAGTTCGGATCGTGAGATGGTTTGGGATCATCTTCGATCAAGCTCTTTCAAGTGAGTTAATGTGACATACTCGTTTATATGATACTATATGCTTTTAGTGAGAATGTGGTTGTTGAGATTATGAATGTGGTTTGCAGATTAGATGAGGAGATGATTGAGACGTTGTTTGTGGCGAAGTCGTTAAACAACAAACCAAATCAGAGTCAGACAACTCCAAGATGTGTTCTCCCGAGCCCGAACCAAGAGAACAGAGTCCTGGACCCGAAGAAGGCTCAGAATATTGCCATCTTGCTTCGTGCACTTAATGTCACTATAGAAGAAGTTTGTGAGGCTCTTCTTGAAGGTAAACTATGCTGTCACATACATAGTTTCTCATTTTCTTCTCCTTTGATCTCCAGAATTAGAGTTCTTATGCATTTGTTAATGGTTTTTCGATGATATGGTTGAGTTATTCTGAAAGCTTTGCTTCTTTGATGGTGTGGAGATTCTTGGTTACATTGATGTTCTTAGTTATGCTTTTTCAGGCAATGCTGATACACTGGGGACTGAACTTCTTGAGAGCTTACTGAAGATGGCACCGACAAAAGAAGAAGAGCGCAAGTTGAAAGCGTACAATGATGATTCGCCTGTTAAGCTTGGACATGCTGAGAAATTCCTTAAGGCAATGTTGGACATCCCTTTCGCCTTTAAAAGAGTTGATGCAATGCTCTATGTAGCCAACTTTGAGTCCGAGGTTGAATACTTGAAGAAATCTTTTGAGACTCTTGAGGTATATATTACAAGCTATTCTCTCTCTTTTTACCATATGGTTGTATTGTAACAGATTATGACTTCATTTCTATTGTTTGTGTAGGCTGCTTGTGAAGAACTGAGGAACAGTAGGATGTTCTTAAAGCTTCTTGAAGCGGTTCTAAAGACAGGAAACCGTATGAACGTTGGAACAAACCGAGGAGATGCACATGCGTTCAAGCTTGATACACTTCTCAAGCTAGTCGATGTCAAAGGCGCTGATGGGAAAACAACTCTCTTGCATTTCGTTGTACAAGAGATAATCCGAGCAGAAGGCACACGTCTCTCAGGTAACAATACACAAACAGATGACATTAAATGCCGGAAACTAGGTCTCCAAGTTGTATCAAGTCTCTGTTCTGAGCTTAGTAACGTCAAGAAAGCTGCTGCGATGGACTCAGAAGTACTAAGCAGCTACGTCTCCAAGCTTTCTCAAGGCATTGCCAAGATCAACGAAGCAATCCAAGTCCAATCAACAATCACAGAAGAAAGCAACAGTCAGAGGTTTTCGGAATCGATGAAAACGTTTCTGAAAAGAGCTGAGGAAGAGATCATCAGAGTACAAGCTCAAGAGAGCGTAGCGTTATCACTTGTAAAAGAAATCACAGAGTATTTCCATGGA
>Ga0041059_1001062_pt1 | contig 21818 bp, 17 predicted proteins | sample AraColnosormetaG_FD_56232 | JGI IMG/M metagenome (GOLD analysis project Ga0041059, IMG submission 56232) | Arabidopsis roots microbial communities from North Carolina, USA - Col MF nosort | ecosystem: Host-associated > Plants > Roots > Unclassified | place: USA: North Carolina | collected... | reverse complement strand
TGTGAAGAGTGAGATGGTGGAAGACAAAGGAGGGAAGTGGAACATGCTTCTAGAATGTCACATCCACTACAATTTTGTTTGGTTTATTTCAATTTTTATGTTCTTGGATTTTTAAGAATTATTTGTTGTTTTCTTATGGTAAAAAAATGTTTCGTTCGTGTAAAGACTAAACTGAGAAATAACCATTTTGATGACTAGTTTTTAAACTTGAAGCTTATCATTTGGGAGTTACTATAGAGTGTCTCCTCGGTTCCGGCAATGGTGGAGTTAGGAGTCGAAACGTGTCATTTTATCTTCCCTTTATTATATGGGAGAAGCCCAATTTTGAGTGGATTGCGAGCTTTATGACACCAATTTTACGATTCAGTTTTAAAATACTACAACTTGTTTATAAATGATGATACCAATTCGAAAAATAATAATTTAACAAAAAAAACTTATTTTAAGGTTTAAAAAGGGTTTGTTGGAAATATAATCAACTTTGGGAACATAATTATGAAATTAATAACATTACTATTTATAATTTGTAAAATAAACATTTTTCACTATTTATTATATTTATTATGTATACTAAGATTTGTACAACATATTAAGTATTTGTATGAATAAATATACATATTTTATTTATATGTACAGTAAATGAGTTATACGAATGTAAATGTATATATTTGTATAATTAATGAGATGTACAAAAAAAAATGAATTTATTAAACAAAATGCATATCAAATTATAGAGAAAAATATGGGTTTTTTGTGTAGTAAAAGATTTTTTAAGAAAAATATACTAATAAATATTTTAATAATTAAACTAGAGGAAAAGTGAAAAAAAAAAATTTGGGTCCATCACCTATTTTGCAAATGTAAATAGTAATATTATTAGCTTTATAAATATGTTGGAAAAATGTTACCATTTTGCAACATATCTCCTAAACAAATGTGGTGTGGTGATAACATCATCAATAATTAAGGTTATGTTTTAAACATAGCATGATATCATGTAAATTTTAATATAATTGGCTTAAATAACATATAATTTGTTTGAAACACAAACCTATATATCCCATGCTATTTGTTAAATACAGTGCGAGAAATGATTTTTTTTATTTACAATTTTTTATCTATCATTTTACGAACAAATGATCAAGATATGGTTGGTATTTTAATTATGGGATGATTTTTACCCGTTGGAGATAAATTTTAACTATTAACAATCGACTTGTCACGATTTGATACGTAGAAACTCGATAATTTTACGAAAATCAAAGTAGGATTTCCCACATTATTAGCGTTAAGAGATGGTCTGCTACATCAATCTTTCAAAAAGTATACGTAACCGTGCAAGCACATTAAAATGTAATTCGTGAAATAAGCTTTCAAAAGTAAAATGTAAAACATGAGGATCAGATACTCTTATCAGTTATCACTGGTATTTCCCGCTCTATTGACTATTAATTAATTTTGAGATATTTTCACCTAAAATGAGAGATATTTAAGGCAACCAAATGAGCAATCTATAACATTGCTTTAGCATGAGCGAATTACTCGAATCCGAATCCGAAAAACTTAATCCGAACCCAACTCGAACCCAAAGTCTAAATATACCTGAATGGGTTTTAGATTTCTAAATCCGTAAAAACCGAGTCTAAACCCGACCAAAATACTCGAACGTCCAGGCCATCATTGCTCAATACTATGCGTGTCCAATGCAATGTACCTCAAGCCAAAGATATCCAAACTCTACGGTTCCTTTATGTTAACATTATAAATTTATAACCATTCGGGCAATCCGCACTCATTACCCTACCATATTACTTATTATAATGAAATTATCACATACCGGGCATTTATTCCACTAATGTGGTTCGGGTAACATTGTTAAGAAAGCCAAAACATTCGAAAATAAGATTTTGGTGAGAAAGTTCTACAATATATTACGGCATTTATATTCTTGTCAATGTGTCTCTTCTCTTGTGTCCTACATGCCCATTTGTATTTTTTTCTGTATATGTGGGTTTAAGCCCAAAACTCTAATGATTTTTTCAGCCCAAAGGTGAACATGTACATACAACTTTCTTCAAATGTACATAATTTAATAAATTAGGTAGAATTAGAAATTTTTAGCGTAAATTTGATAGAGGTTAAAAATAAAAAGTGATCCAAATTGAGCGTTTATAATACAAATGAATTGTCACATACATGATAAAAAATGTAAAATCACTTACATAAAAAGTGTGTTACACAAAAGTTATTGCAACGGTATCTAATTTGACTTCCAAGTTAGACTTCTCTCTTCTAATTGGTTAGATATTTTTTCATTATTCAGATTTCAGATGTTGAGCTTATTTTGTGTCATATACTGTACTCACATTTAATTTTGTAGTACTTCTATAATACATTTTGGGGCAATTGAATCTCATAAATTGTCATGTGAATGCATTCATTGCATCTCTTTCTTAGTTCTGTAATAACCAAAAATAATACAGGAATTATTACATAACGAATAGATTTCGTGTAAGAAGAGAGAATCACAAAAAGAGGAAAATAATTAGATTCGCCACAGTTTCACACACCACCCTCACTAAAAGCAAATAGACAGATCTAAAAAAAACCAGAGTGACCAAAATTATCCCAAAACCCAAACTTACCCTTAGACCAACCTCAGATTTACGATAATGCCACTATTCTCCCACCGCTTCACCACCGCATCTTCTTCTTCCCCGGCGTCTCCTTCTTACTACAATAAACCCTCTTCGAAAACCCATAAACCAAACTCTTCTTCTTCTTCTTATACTTCGTCTCGTATTCATGTAGCTATCATATTCTTCTCCCTTGTCTCTGTTTTCATCGGAGTCGCCGGAACTATCTTCGCACTCTCCTCCACCGGTCCTGCTTCTGTTTATCGATGCGGCGGATCTAAAGACACTTCTCGGGTTGTGTCTGCTTCAAGAAAGCTCGGAGGAGATGGTGGTAATAATGGTGTTGTTGTTGAAAGACGAAAGCTTTTAGGGTTTGTTGGGATCCAGACTGGTTTTGATTCCGGTGATCGTAGAACTGCTTTGAGAAGTACTTGGTTCCCTTCTGATCCTGATTCTCTTCTAAGGTATCTAAAAAATCTTATCTTGTTTATTAGAATGATACATTGCTTCAAATTCTGAATTGCTGGTTACTGAGATTCATCGGTATAGTATGATTGGATTTTGTCACCTTTAAAGTTTGAATCTTTTGATATCATTTCAGTTACTATAGCGATTTTGGAGTTCATATTCTCTGTAAATTGTGTTAGGCTTATCGATTTGAGCGGTTTTTTCAATGCCGAAAATGCAGCTAGATAGGATTGCTTTGATGTTTTGTTGGTTACTCGGAACAGTGTATGTCAAGCAAAGGATATTATTAGCCTCACTTTTGTTGGATCAGTTTACATCTGTTTATTTTAGATTTGAATCCAATGTTGTGTTGTTGTTGTTGATTGGAACTCAGGTTGGAACAAGCGACTGGATTAGCTTTTAGATTCGTCATTGGAAAGTCAAAGGATGCCAAAAAGATGGCTGAGCTTGAGAAGGAGATAAAAGAGTACAGAGATTTTGTGCTTCTTGATACCGAGGAAGAATATATACGACTTCCATATAAAACGTAAAATCCTGGTTTTGGTTGTTGATCTGTGTTTCCCTATTATTTCTTAGTGTTTTAGTAGTTTTATTCTTATCAATGACTGATTGATGTCTTCTCCTTGTAGGTTGGCTTTCTTCAAAGCAGCTTTTAAACTCTTTGAAGCTGATTATTATGTCAAAGCCGACGATGACATTTATTTGAGACCAGGTATTTGAGAGCTAGTGTTTCAGATTGTTTTCCTCTGCATCACAGTAGTATTCAAATTCCTTTTGTTTTTGTTTTGGTTCAGATCGACTTGCGACGCTTCTTGCCAATGAAAGACTTCATTCACAGACATACATTGGCTGCATGAAGAAAGGACCAGTTATAACTGACCCTAAACTAAAATGGTATTAACTAGTCCTCTCTTTATCCGTGACTGTAATTCTTTGTTGAGTTTATCAGTTTTGGTGACAGATACTGAATTTGTCAGGTACGAGAAACAAGGCAATTTGATTGGAAATGAATACTTTTTACATGCTTATGGACCGATATACGTTCTTTCAGCCGAGATAGTAGCTTCACTTGCAGCAGCTAGGAATGGCAGGTTTGAAATGTTTTTGATGTACCTAACTAGCAGATTTTGATATGCAAATCTCATTATCGGTGTTTTTCATTTCAGTCTGAGAATGTTTAATAATGAAGATGTAACTATCGGATCTTGGATGCTTGCAATGGATGTACATCACGAAGACAACCGCGCTTTATGCGATCCGCATTGTTCCCCAAAGTCCATAGCAGTTTGGGACATTCCCAAATGCTCAGGTAACATTAATATGTTCTCACATAATAGCAATAGCAGTCACACAAGAATCAATTAGCCAAGCTTTTCTTCTCAAATCTTTAGGGCTTTGTGACCCGGAGAGTCGGTTAAAAGAGCTTCATAAGACGGATATGTGCTCCAAGAGTCCGACATTACCTCCCGATGACATCGATCAGTAGTTTGTTTCAAGAGTTGCCCCCACTTGAAACTTCTTGAGACAGTTCTACGGAATATATGATCTCACCACAAGCACTAGAGTTCCGACATCATTGGAGCTGTATAGGGAAAAGATGACTTCATGGTTCTTACATGATCTGATTTTAATAGTTGTTGTTAGATTGTACCACATATATACACTGAAACTATATGTTATAGACAGATACATCAATATCCCTTTTTGTAAAATTAGATTTATGTGCCCAGTATAGGCACTGGGTGATGGATGATACATCTTGTTTCATTTGTAAAAGAAATCAAATTCAATCTATTTATTTGTTATATTAATTTTTTTCATCAAATACTGTTTCAAATTTTATGATACAGCGGAGATAAATCAGACATGAGACTATGTCAAAATTGCAGGAGAATTATTCTAAAGATAAAACCGTTTAGTGGATTTGGTTACCAAAATGTTGATATGGCCGAGTTGGTCTAAGGCGCCAGATTAAGGTTCTGGTCCGAAAGGGCGTGGGTTCAAATCCCACTGTCAACATAATTATTATTATTATTTTTTTTTTTAAATTTATATATAGGCTTCAAATCAAACAGTGACACTTTTTTGGTACAAATCAAATAGTGACTTATATATTAGAGAAATTGTTGGAAAAAAACAAATGTGATATCCATTGCTTTTGCGGAAACGTTGACAAATTATTGGCGAAATGGTGACTTATATATTTGAGCAACATACACACTCGTTTTTATCTTATTTTTATCCAAAAAGGGGAAAGTAGATGAATTATGTGGATTTTATTAGTGAATATGTGATGCATTTCATTAGTGAATTTGTTTGTTTCGAACACCTAACAATCAATTATGTTTGAGAGGATATTTTCAGGGCGGTCCTGAGGAGAGCAACATGAAACATTTGTATGTGACCTCATAGTTTTTTTCAAAAAATTACATTAAAATTTATTTGTAAATAGGCCCCCAAAAATATTTAATTTGAAAAAAACCTTAAATTGCAAAACAGTTTATACTCCCTCCCTCTGTTCCATCAAGATTGATGTTATAGGTTTTTTTTCTTGTTCCAAAAAGTTTGATGTTTTAGATCAATATTATTAGTATTTTTATTTGTGACCAATATAGAGAAGAGAAAGGCAGTGTCTGATATTATTAAACAAACAAAAGAATAATAAAAAAATAAAAAGTTATTTTTCTTAATTTGTGTGAAAACCCACAACATCAAACTTCATGAAATAGAGGGAGTATTAATTTCAAAATATATAATTTATGGTTTAGACCCCAGATTGTCATGACCGACCGTTGATACTTTGCATAGCTTAGAACTTTCATCTCTGCGTGTAGTAGAGAATGACTAGTTTGGTAACCTAATTTACTTATAGATCTTTAAACATATAGATCATTTGACCCAATTTACTGCCACGCGTTTTAAATGTACTAACTACTAAGTATGAATAAAATGATCAATTTGAGTCACAAAAAGTATGTTTATTGTGATCAATTGTGAAATGCCAACTCTTTTACAGGTATTACTAGGTTGATGGGAAATATTTTGCTAGGGTCCCCGACCAAACCGCACTAACAAAAACATGAAATTTAATTAGAAAAAAAAAAGTTGCAATATTTGGAGGACGATAGTTCCGTTGTCAAATGATGAACAACGAAGAAACCGTACATTGATGAGATAAGTTTTATGTGAAACACATCTTGCCACCTATATTTATGTAACTATGTGAACCATAATAATCATAAGCTCTTTACAATATATTTTCTTAGTTTTGTTTGTAAAGCAAATTTATGGAAGAAAAAAAAAATTGTCGTCCACATATTTCCAATCTCTTCCACTTTGATTCTCTTCCATTCAATCTTTCTTCGAGGTTTAAAGCATTTTCTATGATACAAAAGTATAAGAGATGTGTATCCAGTTGCAAAACTTATACTATGAATTGACTATACTATTTTGATAATTTCTATAACCATAACGGCTGCATGAACTATATACTTAAAACTATGACTACGATAGTCGCAATAAATGTATCGTACTATCCTTCGAACTCTTATACGATTTAAAACCTTAGCATATCAAACATTTAAATTTCTAGATAGTGATATCAAAATCCTACAGCCGCAATTTTTCCAGAAAAAGGTGATAATTTTTTTTTTTTATCAGCATATTGCTTCGATGCAAAATACGTGGAATCTATGCAAACAAATTTGTTTCTTCTGTATAGTTGCTTATTGAGTTGAGTGGTTGTCAGTCACCAACCCTCTTCAGATCTCAAAGCCACAATAAAATACGTTAAATTAATAATTACCAACCTCAAAACTATAATCTATATATATATATATATATAATCAGCATTTTCTTCAGTGTCTCTCTACTCTCTCTCAGATTTGCATTTGTTTTTTTTTGGTTTGGTTATGGAGCGTGCAAGGAGACTTGCTTACAGAGGGATCGTGAAACGTCTCGTCAACGAGACAAAACGCCACCGTAACGGCGAATCCTCTCTTCTTCCGACGACGACTGTTACTCCCTCAAGGTATGTCTCCTCCGTCTCCTCCTTTCTCCATCGCCGTCGTGATGTCTCTGGATCGGCTTTTACCACCTCCGGTAGAAATCAACACCAGACACGATCGATCTCCGTCGATGCGTTGAAGCCAAGCGACACTTTCCCGCGCCGGCACAACTCAGCAACACCGGATGAACAAGCTCAGATGGCGAATTACTGCGGATTCGATAATCTCAACACGTTGATTGATTCGACTGTTCCGAAATCGATTCGGTTAGATTCGATGAAGTTTTCCGGGATATTTGATGAAGGATTAACGGAGAGTCAAATGATTGAGCATATGAGTGATTTAGCTTCGAAGAACAAAGTTTTCAAATCGTTCATTGGTATGGGATACTATAACACTCATGTTCCTCCTGTGATTTTGCGTAATATAATGGAGAATCCTGCTTGGTATACTCAATATACTCCTTATCAAGCTGAGATTTCTCAAGGAAGACTCGAATCTCTGCTCAATTACCAGACGGTTATTACTGATCTCACCGGTCTACCGATGTCGAACGCTTCGTTGCTCGATGAAGGTACGGCGGCGGCGGAAGCAATGGCGATGTGTAATAATATTCTAAAGGGGAAGAAGAAGACGTTTGTTATTGCTAGTAATTGTCATCCTCAGACTATTGATGTTTGCAAGACGAGAGCGGATGGTTTCGATTTGAAAGTTGTGACGGTTGATATTAAGGATGTGGATTATAGCTCTGGTGATGTGTGTGGAGTGTTGGTTCAGTATCCGGGGACTGAAGGGGAGGTGTTGGATTATGGTGAGTTTGTTAAGAATGCTCATGCTAATGGTGTTAAGGTTGTTATGGCTACGGATTTGTTGGCTTTGACGATGTTGAAACCGCCGGGTGAGTTTGGGGCGGATATTGTTGTTGGGTCGGGTCAGAGGTTTGGTGTTCCGATGGGTTATGGTGGTCCTCATGCTGCTTTCTTGGCTACTTCACAAGAGTATAAGAGAATGATGCCTGGGAGGATTATTGGTGTTAGTGTTGATTCTTCCGGGAAGCAAGCTTTGCGTATGGCTATGCAGACTAGGGAACAGCATATCCGCAGGGATAAAGCTACCAGCAACATCTGTACCGCTCAGGTAAAAATGGCTTCAAACTCTATAGGATTTATGTAGTGTATACCGCTTTGACTATTACTGATAAGTGATAACAAAAGCGGGAAGAATTAGAGGTACCGAGAGAGCAGTACCATATTTTACATCTTCAAACTATTTTGCTATTGATTATCGTTTTCTACATTGTAGGCCTTGCTTGCAAATATGACTGCTATGTATGCTGTTTACCATGGACCAGAAGGCTTAAAATCTATTGCACAACGGGTTCATGGTCTCGCTGGTGTATTTGCCTTAGGATTGAAGAAACTGGGAACTGCACAAGTCCAAGATCTTCCCTTCTTTGACACTGTCAAAGTTACATGTTCAGATGCAACTGCAATTTTTGATGTGGCAGCCAAGAAGGAGATCAATTTGCGTCTTGTGGACTCCAACACTGTGAGTTTCTTCATATATATATATATATATATATATATATATATATTTCTTCAATATCTGGATATGATTATTAACATTGATGGGTTTTTTTTCTTGTTCTTTAAGATTACTGTTGCTTTCGATGAAACAACCACCTTGGATGATGTCGATAAACTTTTTGAAGTTTTTGCTTCGGGCAAGCCCGTGAGTTTACTTTAAGCTAATATCCATTCATCTCGCTTGTTCACTCTTTTTTTTCGTGTTTGCTTAAAATAATGTTTTCTCCAATGTACAAGGTTCAATTCACGGCTGAGTCTCTTGCACCGGAGTTTAACAATGCTATTCCCTCTAGCCTAACAAGAGAGAGCCCTTATCTGACCCATCCAATCTTCAACATGTATGTTACCTTCTTTAAATCTTGGTTCCTTCATTGCCCTGTGGCTTATTGTTAAGTACCTCACATTTACTTTCCCTTTTTTCTTACATTTGGTTAGGTACCACACGGAGCATGAGTTGCTTAGGTACATCCACAAGTTACAAAATAAAGATCTATCATTGTGCCACAGCATGATTCCACTTGGATCTTGTACGATGAAATTGAATGCCACCACTGAAATGATGCCAGTCACATGGCCAAGTTTCACCAACATGCACCCTTTTGCTCCTGTTGAACAAGCCCAAGGTTATCAGGTGAGGCCACATATTTGATTTACCTGACTAGAAATTTAACTACGTACTGAATTTTTTGTTTGACAACTTATAGGAAATGTTTACGAATTTGGGTGAGCTCTTATGTACGATCACTGGATTCGACTCTTTCTCATTGCAACCTAATGCCGGTGCTGCTGGCGAGTACGCCGGGCTCATGGTTATCCGTGCATATCATATGGTAAGCATACCTGTAGTTTCTTGTTTTCCAATATGAACTCGCACTTCAACAAATTTGGTAAATGGGTGAATAAATGATGCAGTCAAGAGGCGATCATCACAGAAATGTGTGCATCATACCTGTTTCTGCACACGGGACAAACCCTGCTAGTGCTGCCATGTGCGGAATGAAAATTGTTGCCGTTGGAACTGATGCCAAAGGAAACATTAACATCGAAGAGTTGAGGAACGCCGCCGAAGCCAACAAGGACAACTTGGCTGCTCTTATGGTATGTATTTACTTCTTTCATCACTATAGATGAAACAATGTCACTTTTGGGTCAATCCACTTTCTAATTCTACAACTTCTGTTTGAATATTAGGTTACATACCCTTCCACCCATGGAGTCTACGAAGAGGGTATCGACGAGATCTGCAACATAATTCATGAAAATGGAGGCCAAGTTTATATGGATGGTGCTAATATGAATGCACAGGTATGGTTTCTCTGCTGGTATGTTGACTGAAGAATCCAAAAGTTGTGAATTTGAGAAAGTTTTTGGAACTTCCAGGTGGGTTTGACAAGCCCTGGTTTTATTGGAGCGGATGTTTGCCATCTCAATCTCCACAAGACCTTCTGTATCCCTCACGGAGGTGGAGGTCCCGGAATGGGCCCTATCGGTGTGAAGCAACATTTGGCTCCATTCCTACCTTCTCACCCAGTGGTTAGTGTTAATTCTTATATGTTATGATCGCTAATCCATCTTTCTCAATGATTGAGTTATCTGCTTTTTTGTACTCATTCTGTTTACTCTGCTACAGATACCTACCGGTGGTATCCCTGAACCCGAGCAGACATCACCGCTGGGAACCATTTCTGCAGCACCATGGGGGTCTGCGCTTATCTTGCCAATCTCGTATACTTACATTGCCATGATGGGATCTGGAGGACTCACCGATGCCTCAAAGATTGCAATTTTGAACGCTAACTACATGGCAAAGCGTCTGGAGGTACCTTATCTTATCTTGACAACTCTTTAAAGAGAGTGAACGTCTCTTCTCTTGTGCAACCTCACTTATGCTTTCTTGTCTTTCAGAGCCACTACCCAGTTCTTTTCCGTGGTGTCAATGGAACAGTCGCTCACGAATTCATCATTGACTTGAGAGGATTCAAGGTATGTTTCTTTATCTCGTTTGAGTAAATGCTCTGTTTTTTGGTTGTACATGCTAAATCAATGTCTTGTTCAATGTCCTCAGAACACTGCTGGAATTGAACCAGAGGATGTGGCCAAACGATTGATGGATTATGGTTTCCATGGACCGACAATGTCTTGGCCTGTCCCTGGAACGCTTATGATCGAGCCAACCGAAAGCGAAAGCAAGGTAATTATGTCTTGCATTGCATTGCAAATCTCTCACTGACTCAGCTCTCAGTCTCTAAAACATGGCTTCATAATTTGTATATATATATGTAATATTTCAGGCTGAGTTAGATAGGTTCTGTGATGCTCTCATCTCGATCAGGGAAGAGATTTCACAGATTGAGAAAGGAAACGCAGATCCAAACAACAACGTTCTGAAGGTAAGAAAAAATTTGAGACCACAATTTCAGTTCGGACTAGCCCTCTAGTCTGATACTAATGAACTTTAAAAAACAAACACACACAGGGTGCTCCACATCCTCCGTCATTGCTAATGGCAGATACATGGAAAAAGCCGTATTCACGGGAATACGCAGCCTTCCCCGCTCCATGGCTCCGCTCCTCCAAGTTCTGGCCCACTACAGGTACTTGAAAACTAGGGGTGGCATTTCCCATAGAAAACAATTTGTTATTTGTAAATCGTTTCAAAATGTATTAAATATGTGTGAAACAGGGCGAGTGGACAACGTGTATGGAGACCGTAATCTGGTGTGCACTCTCCAACCGGCGAACGAAGAACAGGCTGCAGCTGCAGTGTCTGCTTAAATGAAGCCACTATGAAGCGATTCGCACTCGCACCAAAACCCACAATGGGGCGATTCGGACTCATACCGGATCCAGAAACGTATCTTTACTGGCTTTTACTTCTCTTCCCAGCCTCATCATCACTTTCACTTTCACTTCCTGTACAATGTACATACGTAGTCCTAAGTTCTTCCCTCATTTATTTAATAAAATACATTTCTTTATGTTCCACTTTCTTATACGTATAACATTCCATTTGGATGATGTGATCACCATCGTGGTTATATTTATGCCATATGATCTCTTTGAAAAAAGTTTGAATTCTTAGGATATTTATTGTTTCATTTTATAATTAGGAAATTTGGCAAAATAACCATAATTCTAGGTTTTATAAACAAACTGACTGACAACATATAGGTTCTGAATGGTTGCATGTAGAGTAAAAAGTGGAAGTGAAGGAGACAAAAAAATTTAGTGAAAGAAACAACCAAATATTAAAGGAAAGGAATCTAAATTTTGAAGTAGTTATTTTTTCTCTCTCCTTTGGGTAGAGTTAGATTTTTTTTTATAAAAAAAAGCTTAATACCAACTTGAACTTCCTTTCCAAAGAAAACTAGGAACTTGGTAGAGTTAAAATTTAATTTCACTTTTCTACATTTTGGCCAAAAAAAAACAAAAAGCAGTTCTAACCAATGCTAATCTTTTCTATTTTAGAGACACACATTGGAACAAAATCAACTCTAAAATAGTGAAAAAAAATAAAGGTAGGACATGGGAGATGCTCTTATGTTTCTGCTAATTTTTTCAATTGCCACTAATCAGACTTGTAGCATTATTCTACTAAATATCAGATTGGACATTAGATCACCTATACTAAAACCATCTCCAATGGTCACCTCTATAAATAGAGGAAAATATAGAGGTCATCATTAGAGATGCCCTAAGTCCTTGAACCAAAACCTGTATTTCCTCACAGAAAATAGATTTTCTGTATAGCCACATTAATTCATTCTAACTAGACTCTCACTGAATCTTTGAGAGGACCAACCTCATAATGATTTTTTCCTATCCTATATACTAATGCTTGTTTTTTTTTTTCTTCCGAAAGGTGATTAAAGGAGCATATTCTCATCGAGCCCTGTTCGGTTACCTCTCTAGCAAACAACTCATCTATCCTACGCTTTATCACTATTTTAGAGCACCTGACATTTCTCTTAAGAACAAATCAACCTTGTAAAGCATATGTGGCTTGATTCAAAAAGACAAACACTAGTGATAGACGCAAGAACCCTAAATAAAAAAAGTTTTCTAGATTCTCAAAACCGTTAGGTCTGACAGACATATATAAACAATTATCGAATTGTTATTAATTAATACGATGTCACTCTATACCTATAATAGAGATTAGGGTTTCCATGTGTTCATTTATCCAACCATAATTAATAACGACAACGGTAATCAATAAGACACATTAAGATTGATCGGTCAAGAGTTATGAGTTTCATAAGTCATCTCCAAATTTTGCGGAAACTAAATATTTAAACATCGGATTCTCTGTTTGTCAGTTGTCAGATCATCTGACTCGCATGCACATGATTCGTCTCAAAAAGGCAAACACGAATGATAGATGCAAGGACCCTAAATCAAGAAAGTTTTCTCGATTCTTAAAACCGTTACGTCCGACAGAAAAACATAAACAATTGTCGAATTGTCATAAATACGATGTCACTCTATACCTATAATAGAGATTGAGGTTTCCATGTGTTCATTTATCCAACCATAATGAATAACGACAACGGTAATCAAACACGACAAATTAGAAATAATCGTTCAAGAGATTTGAGTTTTATAGATTGACTCCAAATTTTACGGAAACTAAATATATAAACATCGGTTTCTTTGTTACAAAAAAAAAACATTGGATTCTCTTCAGTATTTGAGCTTTTATTACTGAAAATACAAATTTTATAATTTCGTAGCTCTGGATTCTGATAGTAAAACTGCAATTGAGAAGGATATTCAAATATTTCAAAATTTTCTAGTAAAACTGCAATTCGTAGATCTTTTTTTTTTGTTCAAAGTTTTGATAAAGCAAACGTCCCTTTTTCCTTAAAATAATTAACTTAGTATATAATAATAAAATTAAGACAGTGCAGTAATTGATAAACAACCAAAGGTTCATTGTACCTTTCTCCATTGTCTTCAATGAATTCCTAAAACTAGAAGAAGCGTTACTTTAGAAAACCAATTATAAAAATCTCCTCTTTCTTCATCAAATTCCACAAAGCATCAGTTTCTTCTCCTTCTCCAAGCTCTCGCATCACTTTCATCGATTTTTCCTCTCTGCGTCGATCCTTCAGACATCGGCGTCGGAGTTTCCGACAGGTAAATGTAAAACACAGTCCACTGTTATTCCCTGCTTCTTAGCTTTCCATTATGATTTTTTGTTGTGATTTTTACTGTTTTCTACGGAAATGCTTTTGATGGGTTTTGTTTAGTTTCCGGTGAAATTTACAGAGAAACCCACAATGCTGAAAATCTGAATTAGGCTCAAGTTAGGAGATTACTACACAATTAGTGCTGTGAGAATGAATATACGGACATGCTTTGTTAAAAAGATTGAAACTTTTGCTTCATTTTGATCAAAAGATTTTAACTTTCGATTCTTTTAGTAAATGGGTCGCTCTTTGTTTGGACTATAATGATCAGACTGCTCTTGTCTTGTGTGATTAGGAATCTAAAAATGTCACGTGGAAGAGGAGTTCCTATGATGGACCTGAAACGAAGTTATGATGTTGAAGACAGGGTGGTGTCCGTGTCTATACCATCAATAATCGAAGCTGATGAGGCTGATCTGTGGCCACTACCTGAGATTGATACCAAGAAGTCGAAATTTCCTTGCTGTATAGTTTGGACTCCTCTTCCTGTTGTCTCTTGGTTGGCTCCTTTCATTGGTCATATTGGACTTTGCAGAGAAGATGGAGTCATTTTGGACTTTGCTGGATCTAACTTCATCAATGTTGATGATTTTGCATTTGGTCCTCCTGCTCGCTATCTCCAACTCGATAGAACCAAGGTATTAGTATCTGCTTCTTTATTAAGTAGAATCTGGTTATGCATGGACTTTGTTAGTTTTGTATCAAATTATAAGAACTTTTTAATCTTTATCAAATGTGTGTGTTTGTGGCAGTGTTGCTTACCACCAAATATGGGTGGACATACTTGCAAGTATGGATTCAAACACACCGACTTTGGAACAGCGCGTACATGGGATAATGCACTGAGCTCGAGCACACGTAGCTTTGAGCATAAAACCTACAACATCTTCACTTGTAACTGCCATTCGTTTGTTGCAAACTGTTTGAACCGTCTTTGCTATGGTGGCTCAATGGAGTGGAATATGGTGAATGTTGCTATTTTACTTATGATCAAAGGGAAATGGATCAATGGTTCATCAGTAGTCCGCTCGTTTCTGCCATGTGCTGTGGTCACGTCTTTGGGGGTGGTGCTTGTCGGCTGGCCATTCCTCATCGGTCTCTCTTCGTTCTCGCTACTACTCTTTGCCTGGTTCATAATTGCTACTTACTGTTTTAAGAACATAATTACTTGAAGCAGTATGAGAGAAATATAAATATGATGTATCACCAAAATTATGTTAATCTTAAGAATTGTTCTCTTTTCCTTTCGGCACCATCTAGCTTTCAACTCCAAAATTATGTTAATCTTAAAAAATTGTTCTCTTTTTCCTAATCCGTAGATTATTTAGAGGTGATGTGTCATAGTAAAGGAAAAAAATATACATATTCGGAGGCCCTTAAGAAAAAAACATACAATATCCAAATAAATGTATTGTTAGGTATTAACAAAAAGAAAAAATATTGTAAGATCTTACAAGCACAAGCAGCAACCATATGAGTTGCATCTAAATTTGCTATTTATATGGAAAAAAGAAGTTTCTCCAAAGTTGTACGATATCAGCTATGTATTTTTTGTTTCGTCAAAAAGTTGTTTATTAAATTCCACAAAGTTGTACCAACAGTGTTAAAACTTAAGTGATCGTAGTAAAAGTAAAACAGAAATCGTATGAAACATCATGGAGCTAATCTTGTATGACAAAATAGTATAGAGTTCTCTTCTACCTAAAATGTTATGTTGTTTACAGATAGACCTCAGAAAAAGTAAAACAACACAGGAGTTTCAGAACCTATCCAAACCAACAGCAGTCACGGTTTAGTTGCAAGCTGCCAAATCTTGACCATCCCATCATCACTAGCCGACGCAAGCAACCGGTTCCCCTCCTGTAGCAGGTTACAATTCCAAGGTCAAAATCATAGACAACATAACCACATGTACTTGGGCCAATGTAAGTCGAGTAATCAATGGCATCATTTCTCTGATCCTAAAACTAAGCTTGAGTATTATGTTCTAACTTCTAATTCACATTTATAAGATGCCATATAGACTATACTTAATCATTGCAACCATGTATCAAGTACGAAATAGTATGCACTTGTGTCTATTACTTCATAAGAAACATGGAACTTACACCGGGTGACCATTGGACAGAGTTTACATCATTTTCATGTGCTTTATTCTTCTTCAGCAAAAGATTATATGAAGGTCCATCAACCTGGTACACAAAAGAATGACTTTAAGTTCAAAGATGAAGCAGAAAAGTTTAATTGTATAGTGGTAAACCATTGGCAAGACTAGGAGAGATAGAATCTGCTGCCTGCATTTGGTTTCTTGTATTGAGATATGTAAGTTAGGCGTGTATATATGGAAAGATATTAACCAAATTCAACTTACAGAGTCATGTTTGCTGTCCACAAACAACCGTATAGCATTATCGCCTGCTCCACTGGCAATAATGTCGTCCCTGTCAAAAATTTAAAATAAAAAGAAAACAAAACAAAACTGAGTTTAAACTCAGCACAGTCTCACGAAAGAGCATTAAAAATCCCAATTTGGATGCATTCGACAGATGACTGGGAGCGTAAATATCAGGTACAACAAAGAGTTTTTCCTTTTAGGCTGGCAGATTTAGAAATTAGGCAGAGTTACACGATGCTTTAAAGAAAACATGTGAGGTGTCAATACCTTGACCAGTGAGCTGAGTATATGGTACGGTCATGATAGCCAGAGAGAGTACAAAGATGAATCCTGCAAAGTCCGAGCAAGTAAGGATTACATTAGTCAAAATTGGACGGAGAAAAATTCTTGAAGAAGTCAAATAATCTTGTAGGCTACATACTACGTCCAGCTCTAAACGTAAGAAACAAATAAATTCGATTACATGTAATAACCCACTATTTTCTCACCAAGGTGCATATTCTTCACCAGACTGCATCTTGGCAATATCTGTCCCCCATATCTTCAAGGTTAGATCATCACTGCAAATACACATTCAGGCAAGCTTGCTACTGTAAGAACAATATCCCAAGAGACAGATTACATTGCTTCTAGAATGCCTATGGGAGACAAGGAGAGAAGATTCACTAACCTACAAGTGACCATCTTGTCCCCTGCAGCGTTAAATGAGATGGACCATACCGTTGAAGAGTGACCGCTGTTTGAAGAAGAAAGGCATATATTAATCTACTACTTCAAAAGTAAGAGCCTAATAAGAAAAAAATCGAAAGCATATAAGAAAAAGTAGAAGATATACTTGTTAGATTCACCTAAGGTTTGGACACATTGATACTCACCATCATCATCTTCAGACCACCAAACCTGTGAGTAGCACGCCACTAGCGTTATTCAATTATATAATTTTTTTTTTTTTGTGTAATAAATTTCAAGTTCTGCATTACTAAAACCTAATTAGAGTATTCGCATTACCTTGATGGTGTTATCATAACTGCAAGAAAATAAAACATCCATGGTGGGATGCCACTGAACCATCTTCACATCTTGTGTATGCCCAGTTAATACCGCAGCACAGTCATATTCATTCCCTTCAAGCACTTCCCAAATCCAAACAGACTTATCTCTACTACATGTTGCAAGGCATGAACCAGATGCATTCCATGATACACTTTTGACTTCGTTTTCATGTCCCTACACACATTTTTTTTAATAAGATTCTACTAGCCAAAAACGTGCGATACAAAGCATAAAGACAGTACAAGAAAACCACCAAAAGCTTTGAGCATAATTAAATATGAACTATGAAGTGAACACTGAAAAACTCCATGAGAGTTTGAGCTTAGCATTAAAGATCAAGAAAGAACAAAGTCAAAAGAGCAAACAGGAGCTGTGAAAAGTTATGCTTTCAGGTTCAAAGAACTAATTCTGGATAAGAATTTGACAATTTGTGGATGGTTCAAGGATTGGGCTAGAAAGTACCTCCAAAGTGGAAATACACTCAAACTCAGAACCGTAATTCTTCCAAATGCCAGTGGTACCATCAAAACTTGCAGTGGCCAATAACTGTCCTGAGGGTGACCAAGCGCACGACCTCACAGTTCTTGTATGCGTCTCTTCCAAAACTGTCTGAAGATTCACAATATACAATCAATAAATCTTTCTAGAGAAATAGCACAAGAACTAACACAACAGTCCTACACCATATCCAAATCACCAGTCGATTCCATGTTTAAGGTCAAGTTAATCTCTTTAGTGAATCGAAACAAAACCCACAAATTGTAATGTAAGACTGATCTAGAGAATCAATAGATTTTTGTGAATTGAACTTGCTAGGTCCAAAAAAGGCTAGAACTTTCTTGCGAGAAAGAGAAATGAGATAGAGACCTTGCAAGTCCAGGAGCGAGAGAGAGAGCTTTGTTCCCAGATTCGAACAGTGTTATCGCCACTGCAAGAAGCAAGAATCGGTGAAACACCGTCGGCGTGAGAAGAAACGGGGTTCCAAGCTACGCTCCAAACACGATCGGTGTGGCCTTCTAGTTTCTGAATCTCCACTAACTCCAAGTTCTTCTCCATCAAATCCATCTATGACGCTAGGCTACGAGAAGGCCTCCAGAAAGTTGAAAGGAGTAAGCTTTTAGGGCTGAGCAGAGATTGTGCAACAGGTGACCTGAAACTATATATGATTCAATTCGGTTTCGGTCACAAGTAAGCCTAGGCATTCGTGATTTGTGTATGGGCATGGGTTTGGGTCTGGGTTTGAGTTCGGTTTGGGTTCGTTATTTTTTAATGGCGGTACAAAAATAAAAGCTAGATTAGAGGTTTAAACTTTAAAGTGTTTTTAAGTAAAATCAATTTGATTTCTAATTTTATTTAATTAGTTTTATTTACTAATATTAAAAAAAAAATATTTTCAAATCTTTGAAAGAGGTTGAAAATAGATATTGAGGAGATTTTTATTCTAAGATAAATTTTCATTTCTAATAAAAAAAATATTAACAAGCTAATTTTCTTAGAACTCGAAGGTCATATTCTTAAATTTATTTTTCAAATTAAATCATTAGGTTTTTTGTTCTTATTATATAAACTAGTGCTAGCACCGCAGATGTACATTTAAATTAAGTTAAATATATGTCTTTAATAATTTGTTACCTTTTAATTTTGATTAGCATCAGCACAATATTATCTATTTTATATTCTAGTAAAAAATATGTGTTTTTAGCCTGATTTTAAATACCGCTAAACATCAATCTGGGATTAGGTTAGAAATATAATAATATATACAGTAAAACCTCTATAAATTAATAATGTCGAGACCAAGAAAATTTATTAATTTAGAGAAAATATTAATTTATCGATAAATTAATAATTATTAATTTATGGAGATATTTTACAAATTTTGTAATTTTTTACAAAAATTTGATCTAAAAGGTAGTTTCTCTATACAATCAATAATTTTTCTAAAAATCAATTACAAGTAGAAAACCATTATTAGATTTAAGAAAAAAAACTTTTTTATACGTAGTAAAATTATTAGAATTAAATTTTACAAAGAATTAATATAAATTAAAGAAAAACAATACTAAAGTCATATTTTACTAAGTTTTACATGATATATTCATAAATATAAATATATATATATATATATATATTCATAATTTATACAATTATTAATTTATAATATTGATGGGACCATATATTTACATAAAATTTTCAAAATAATTATTATCTTATTAATTTATCGATTTGTATCAATTTTTATAGTGGTCCCAACTCGGGACCGGAAGAATTTATTAATTTATAGAGGTTATTAATTTATCGAGTATTAATTTATAGAGGTTTTACTGTATGTGGGCAATAATAGTATGTAGCCACATACTATATATATATATATACACGATACTTGCCTAATTTTTCTTAATATAAAATATGATTGATTAGTATGTATGTTAAAATAAATCGAGTCACGTACGTAGAGATTATCGTCGCATTATTCCAGATTTTGATACGTCAGAAACGAGCCATTTGAATTCTAAATAGTTGAAAGACAAAGACCAAGAGTCCACACACACATACGTAATTATGTATATAACATTTATTTATGTATAGAAAATTACAATACATATGCGAGTGCGATACGATATCGGAATTAATAGTTGTGGAGTTGATGTGCCACATAGTAAAGTAGCTATATCTATATAGAATATTTGAATTATTAAACTTAGTGGTTTCTATTCTTGGAGGTTTCATAATAGAGGTGTGTTAATGATATTAAAATAACGAAATAGAATTTAGCTCTGGTAGTTGGATTTGAATCCGTACAACTCTGGGAGTTGGATTTGGAAGCGGTTGAGTAAGCTTCGTAGTCTGGCGAGACTTTTTTTGGTGTGTGAAGTGGGTTTGGCTATTACGGCTAGTTTCTGGTACGATAATTAGACTGGTTTGGGTTCTCTTTTAAATCTCACGAGTCCTTTGGGTCTTCAGGTGATAGGTCTGCCAAAAAAGGCGGTGGTAAGAGACGCAATTTCTGGTGATAGGTGGAGGGTTATGGGTTCTAGAAGTCGTAATCCCATCATCTCCTTGATCAAAGCACGCCCTGCCTAGTTGCAATGATATCATTACCTATGAAGTCGATCAAAGACCTCCTTCTCACTCTTTCTCCTCTGCTCTGACTTGGCAAGCGCTTCACCCTTCTGGCCGTCCTGTTGTGTGGCATAAGTCGGTTTGGTTTAAGGACCATATTCCAAAGCACGCATTCATTACTTGGGTTACTGCTTAGAATCGGCTTCATACTAGAGACTGCATGAGGAGGTGGGGTCTCTCTATTCCTTCGGATTGTGTCCTTTGCTCTGGAAATGCTGAATTTAGAGAGCACTTGTTCTTTGGATGTGGTGTCAGTTTTGCGGTTTGGGGTAACTTCATGTTTAGAGCAAGCTTAACTCCTCCGCTTCTCTTTATGGACTGCCTCACTTGGGTCTTATCTCCTTCTCGTGATCCTAACATTTCTCTCATCATCAAGCTAGTGTTTCAAGCTTCTATCTACTTCCTTTGGAAAGAGCGTAACCGTAGATTGCATGATCACGCTTCCCGCTCTTCTACTGCAATCATCAAGGAAATCAAGGTCATCCTTACAGCTAAGCTGGATCCTCTCTCTAGGCGTTCTGAATTTGATGCCCCCGACAACTCTCTCCTTTCTACTTGGTTTCGCTACTTCAACTAAGGTAAATTTTTCCTCCTTTGCGTTTCTTATGTTCTGTTGGGCCCTCTTATTCCTTCTTGGGCCTCAGGGTTAGTTTTCGGACCTGCGTGCCTTTTTGGGCCTTTGGGCCGTGTATGTTTTTTGGCCTGCGTGCCTAGTTTGGAATTTTGTGTCTTGTAAGTTCTTTTTTATCTAATGGAAATTTAAAATTAAAAAAAAAAAGAAAAAAAGAAAAAAAAGAAAAAGAATTTAAAATAATGACAAAGACGTGGATACAACGGTTGACGGGAAGTCCGGCGTCCGAATTCACCTGCTTCTGGACGAGATACGGTGAATCCCCTAGACCTGAAATCTCAGAGACTGGACAACCTAAAAAACACTATCCTTACCTTGTTATTCTTTCTTCTGAATGTATAAATTTTCTTCAAACAAAACAACTTTGTTTATAATATATGCCACTTTGAATAGAAATATTTGGAAGTATAGAAAGAAAGATAAAGAGATTAACTTCTCGTTGCTAACCAAATGCAAAAGGCATCGCTTAGCTTAAAGGAGCTGGAATGCTATAAGGAGCATAGGCAATTTCGTCAATGTTAATAATCTGTTCGCGGATTGGGTTTAGTGCTAATATTCGGCAATTTAAAACCGGACAACCCATTATAACTTGCCATTAACCCCCACGTGATCCGATGGACCGGTTGGGATAAAATATAGGGTTCTAGTGTATTTAATTAGTTTAAGAACTTCTATCAGTGATAAAATGGTGAGAAACAACCAATCTTGGTTTTTTTTTTTTTTTTTT
>Ga0041059_1001061_pt1 | contig 21852 bp, 19 predicted proteins | sample AraColnosormetaG_FD_56232 | JGI IMG/M metagenome (GOLD analysis project Ga0041059, IMG submission 56232) | Arabidopsis roots microbial communities from North Carolina, USA - Col MF nosort | ecosystem: Host-associated > Plants > Roots > Unclassified | place: USA: North Carolina | collected... | reverse complement strand
TTTTTTTTTTTTTTTTTACAATTGTTAATATATTTTCCAACCGAAAAAATTAAAAAATCCCATAATAGAGTGCAATTCTTGCAGCTCCCATGAAGAGAGTGAATAATCCAAAGACGGGAAGAGTAAGCTTTGAAGACGAGATAGCTATATAGGACCGAATATCGGCAAACGATCTATTCGATTAATGGAATGAACAACCTATGCATATAGAACTTTATTCTTATTCTAAACAAAAACTAGGAGACAAACAAAAAAGGACAAAAATTACAAGACATCTAAACCTAAATGTGGCAAAAACATATGGATTTATTTAGTTATGAAGACTCACAAATCTATAAGATCAAGGATGAGAAAAAAGAAAAATCGACATGTGAATCAACGTTCTCTATGCAGTTGTAGAAGATGTTTTAATTTTCACCTCTTGTCATGTGGAAAATTCTCGAAAAATCCATGAAGAACTCGTTCAATTCTCCAGAGAGCTTTTGTGAGGGATTCTGATCACTGGTAAACAACATTAGAGAAGGATTCATCCCAAAATGAGGAGTTATTCGACAACTAGTAATAAGCATCCAAGCAAACACGCTAAAAAAAAATTAATCTTAATTACAAACAATGGAAAACAAAAAGAGAAATAAACAACATCGTCGAAATCAAAAGATTCTGGACACTAAGAACTAATTAAAACAATAGAGAAATTATCAGATTAAGCCAAAAAGATAGTAGCATGAACAAAGATAGAATATATATAGTTATAGATATATATTAATTCAATAGAATCAATATTTACGAGGTTTCCACTTTCCATCTAATCGAGTCAAAATTAATAATAACCTATAACCCTAATTACTTTTTGTAAAACTCATTAAACAACTGTTGGGCTTCTTTGACCGTGGAGTTTTAGTAGGTTCTTAATTTCCCAAAATACATTAATTTCTTGCGTGTAATATGGTAGCTTTATTATGTATATCTTTTGGTGACTTAATAAGGTCTTAATTCTCTATAAATACATGCTTATTGTATACATCAACTACACATCAAATTAAAAAATTACTCTGTGATTGGTAGCCGGATCTAGAGAAAAATAGTCTGCCTGGTATTTTAATCCCTAATTTAAATTTTTTCACTCAAATCATATACGATTTTTAAAATAGTTTAATAGTTTGTAGTAATTTCTTCTCATTTGTGATGGAAAGATATAATTTTCTATTACAAAAATTACTTTTTATCTTTTATCCTGTCAATAAGTGTACTCTTAACAAAAAAAAAGATTTTGATGATTTTCTTGCTTTATGATTCACAGAATATCGATCTTTGCAATAAGAGCTCATGGAAAATAATGGAGAAATGAATGCACAGCCTGAATTATCAGGCATAAGTAAAGATTTTTTTTTATATATATTTTGTCTGAACTTATTTTATATATTAAATATGAAACAACCATATATTTTGTTTCGTTTTACTAGTTGATATAACCAAGACTTATATGTATGAGAAATTATGGAACATATGTGCTGGACCTTTGTGTGTTCTTCCGAAACCTGGAGAAAAAGTTTATTACTTTCCTCAAGGGCACATCGAGCTCGTGAGTCTATATATATTTCTTTTGTTTTGCTTCTCGATTTGGTTTTTGAAACATTTTGATGGCACTTTTCAGATTGAGAATTCTACAAGAGATGAATTGGATCATATCAGGCCAATTTTTGATCTTCCATCTAAGCTTCGATGTCGTGTTGTGGCTATTGATCGTAAGGTATGTCTTTAAATGTTCAAGAGTTAACACATAAGTTACAATTTATTATTTTGCATGCTTTATTTCACTGTAGAAAGATCTAATTTTGTTGCTTGCTTTATGTTTATTATAGGTAGACAAAAATACAGATGAAGTCTATGCTCAGATTTCGTTAATGCCTGATACAACAGTGAGTGACCGCAACAATGCTAACTTCAAAATTAATTCTAATGTTTCTCAATTGTTTCAAATTTTCTTCAATTTTCACTTAACTAATTTTTTTAAATTGTAAATCTTTAGGAAGTTATGACCCATAATACTACTATGGATACTCGAAGACCAATAGTTTATTTTTTTAGTAAAATTTTAACGGCGTCTGACGTCAGTTTAAGTGGTGGATTAATTATTCCCAAACAATATGCCATTGAGTGTTTTCCTCCGCTGGTAATTCTGCTTAGTTTATCTATTGAATAAACTCGAATTTGAGTTTCAGTATTACATTTTCTATTCGATTTGTTTCTCTAGGATATGTCCCAACCAATATCCACACAAAATCTTGTTGCAAAGGATCTCTATGGTCAAGAATGGAGTTTCAAACATGTCTTTAGAGGTATTTAATATTTTTCTTCACCCGATAATATTGTAATTAGTAACTATGGATCTTCTTTTTGCATGTAGGTACACCGCAGAGACATATGTTTACTAGCGGCGGCGGCTGGAGCGTATTTGCAACAACAAAAAGATTGATTGTTGGGGATATATTTGTACTCCTTAGGTATGTTTTTGTCTTTTTACATCTCTTCTCTTTTTTTGGATATTAGAATTTAAACTATTTTCTTGTTTTTTCAGAGGAGAGAATGGGGAGTTACGATTTGGTATTAGGCGAGCAAAGCATCAACAAGGCCACATACCTTCATCAGTAATATCAGCAAATTGTATGCAACATGGAGTAATAGCTTCAGTAGTGAATGCTTTTAAAACCAAATGCATGTTCAATGTGGTTTATAAGCCAAGGTGATTCAGAATAGTACTTAATTTACATTTTACAGTCTGCCAATATATCATGATATTAGCTTCTTCAACCAAATGTATGTTTACATTTTGTTTTTTCATATAATATTAGTTCAAGTCAATTTGTTATAAGCTATGACAAATTTGTTGATGCAATGAACAATAATTACATTGTTGGTTCGAGATTTAGGATGCAGTTTGAGGGTAAGGATTTTTCTGAAAAAAGGTAAAAAATTTAATCAAAACTTTTTTTCTCTATTTCCAAAATTTGTTATTTGCATAACACATTTTGTTTTATTTACTAAGATACGATGGGACGATTATTGGTGTAAATGACATGTCTCCTCATTGGAAGGATTCAGAATGGCGAAGCCTAAAAGTAATATAATCTTCATACTTTCATGACATCTTTCAAAATACATTTTTGAGTGTAATAAATAACATATGACTAATCAACTATGTTTTTGTAGGTGCAATGGGACGAGCTTTCACCATTTCTAAGACCTAATCAGGTTTCACCTTGGGACATCGAGCATCTAATTCCTTCGTCAGATATCTCTCAATCAAGTTTGAAAAAGAAAAAACATTGGCTTCAATTGAATGAAATTGGTAAAAGGAAACATGCTTATAATCATTGGTTTGATAAGTTTATGCTTCCTCATGAAAATATCTTTCTCATTCTAGATATTTTCATATATAGGTGCAACATTATCGAATCTTTGGACATGCCAAGAAATTGGACAACGGAGCATGAATTCTCCTATAAGTGTTCCTGAGTTTAGTTATCCCAATGCAATTGAAGATTCAAAGTTTCTTTCTGGTTTGCTACTGAATCACTCACTCCTAGCCATACCTAATGAAAACTATAACAGCGACCAAATGATTCAACCAAGGAAAGAAGATATAACAACTGAAGCAACCACTAGTTGCCTCTTGTTTGGAGTTGATCTGACCAAAGTATCAAAGAGCAAAGATTCCATCTGTCCAATTGAATCATGCAAAAAATCAGAAATTTCAAAACTCAAAAATCAAAAAGCAACCACTAGTTGCCTCAAGATAAAAAGTTTGACCAAACCCAACCTCTGAGATCACCAAAAGAGGTCCAAAGCACGGAATTCAATTTTACTAGAAGTCGTATTAAAGTAAGCATAAAATCATTATATCTGTAACATATGACTTTTTTTTTAAAATGTGAAACTAGTGCATTCAAGCAAGCATTCGCCGAAAAAAATATATTTTAAGAAATTTTGATAAGAAACATACATATTAGGTAACTTAGTATTTTTAGATATCAAATATATATTTGATAAGAAAATTTCGTAAAGCTTTCACATGATTTTGATGTGGTATGTTCTAACAGGTTCATATGCAAGGTGTAGCCATAAGTAGAGCTGTGGATTTAACTGCTATGCATGGATACAATCAGCTGATACAAAAACTGGAAGAACTCTTTGATCTCAAAGACGAGTTACGAACTCGCAATCAATGGGAAATAGTTTTTACAAACAATGAAGGAGCTGAGATGCTTGTCGGGGATGATCCATGGCCGTATGTTTTCTTTCTCTTTCTATATATTGAAACCCATGTTAAAATATTGAGAAAATGTCATTTTGAAAATTGTGTGCATCCAGTGAGTTCTGCAATATGGCGAAAAGAATATTCATATGCTCAAAAGAGGAGATAAAGAAAATGAAGTTGAAGAACAAATTCTTTCAACCTGAATCAAAAGCTTTAACATCTTCAGACGTACCACCAAACGTCACAGATAACTAACCTTTCTTATAAAGATAAGAGAGCTGAAAATTGGAAGAGAGGGTTTTGTTTTAAAATTTCGTAAGCAAAAAAAAAAACAGTTTTTTGTTCCGTGATGTAGTAAAGGGTAAGAGAATGAACCCATGTTTTTATGTTGTTTTTGTCGACAGTGATGTTGTTTGAGTCTGTAATATTTATGTCTTCATCGTTTCTAAATGAAAAATTGTCCTTGTTATCGTCGTATTATCTGCTTATCGTTGCTACTACTAATGATTTGAGTATATACATCTTACTCTAACTATTGTAGTGTACTTAAAAAAAGAGAAATCTTTGAAATACATTTTAAAATTGCCACCCTCTTAATTTTGTAACGTTACCAAAAATCTCTGCAAGAGCAAGAACCATCTTTGAACCTATGAAACCGAACTCGATCCCTAACAATGATCTCTCTCTTATAAATCTTAGAAATATGTTTGAAAACAACGTGACAGTCCCCACAAATTCTCAGGTTGTTTATAACTCTCACCGGACTCTCCTCGTCCGCACCATCCATCATCATCAGTCCGTAGGCCACCGCCAATTTCTCGCTGTGATAGCACAAAGCGTTCTCTTTCTCTTCCTCTCCTATGTCGTGCAACACAAGTCCTGTCTGCGCCACGTAACCATCCTCTCTTATCTTGAACCTATCCTCATCAACCAAAATAACAAGAAAGCAGTAAATCAAAAGCATTAAAATTCACCAATCTCAGCTCTTAGAACTTGTTCTGTACCTGATCTCATCGATCTTCTCATAAATCTCTCTCCACTGTTCATGGCTCTTGTCACTGTTGTAGAATTCATGAATCGTTCCTTTGGCTTCTATGTAGCTAAGACCTGGAATTTTCTTCACTTGTTTGCTTTCCATATCATCTCTCACTCGTCCTACATCTTTCCACCGTCCCTGCGCAGCATAAACATTCGATAGCAACACAAAATCACCATCATTGTTAACTCCCATTTCCTTTATTTCCCTAGAAGCAATCTCAGCCATTTCAACATCACTATAAATCTCCGAAGCTCCAAGAAGGCTCTGCCACAAAACAGGATCCGGAATCATCGACATTGAACATATGATATCGTGAGCTTCTCTCAACCTTCCTGCACGGCTTAACAGATCAACCACACAACCATAGTGCTTCATGTTACGCTCAACGCCCTTACAAGCCATATTATTGAATACAGACAAACCATACTCCACTAACCCCGCATGTCTACACGCAGTTAAAGCAGCTAAGTACGAGACATCATCAGGCTTAATACCATTATCCTCCAACTTGTCAAAAATCTCCAACGCTCTATGTGCTTCTCCATGCACTGCAAACCCTGTAATCATAGTGTTCCATGTAACAACACTCTTCTTACCAGTGAATTGTTCAAACACTTGATAAGCTTTATCAACAAACCCGCATTTCGAATACATATCAATAGCCGCGTTACTAACAATCACATTATCGTTACTGTATCCATGGAAGATATTTTCACCTTCCTTAACATCACCCAAATGAGAACAAGCTCCTAAAGCAGCAACAACAGTTACTTCACTTCTTCTAATTCCTTCCGTTTCCATTCTCTTATACAACTCCATCGCCTCACTCGCTCGATTACCAGACACTAACCCCGCGATCAACGCGTTCCACGACGCAACATCTCTCACAGGCATTTCATCGAACAACTTATACGCACTAATTAAATCTCCGTTTTTAGAGTAAGCATCAAGCAACGTAGTACAAAGAAGCGAATCAGCGGATAATCCCCGACGGTTAATCTGACAATGAAGTTGATCCATAGCGGAAGAACAAAGCGCACGTGCACAAGCTTTAAGAGTAAAAGAACAAGTCAAAGCATCGACTCTACATATAGCCGACGATGACGAAGATTGCTGCAACATGGAACGATACCATGAAAACGCAAGTGAAGGATGAGAACTTCCGGCGAATCCGCGGATGATTGCGTTCCAATCATTGGTTAAAGGTTTAGGGATGTACCGGAAAATTTGTACGGCGAAGGAAAGGTCTCCGAATGGTGAGATTGCGCAGCGTTCGAGAAGACGAGAACGGAGAAAGGAAGATTGGAAATGGCCGGCGGTGAGGAAGTGAGATTGGAGTTGTTTGATTTGGGAGAAGCTGACGCATTTTTGTATCATCGTCTCCATGTAAACACGAGCCATTCCATTGACGGGGCTGCACCAAATTAAACCGGGCTCACGAATCAGTTGGTATAAGGGATTGCTTGATCGGTTTTGTTTTTTTTTAAACCGAAATCAAACCAAAAATGAATCAGTTTTCATGGCCATTCATGTTTCTTAACATTCTTGACAACACATATTTAACGTTAAGGGAAATTTTTCACTGGTCATATAAATCACACCTAATTTACCTTTATAGTTTATTATCAATTTACTAGAACAACCATAATGGAAGTGTGGGCTTAGACGTAAGTTCCCAACAGTATTGACTATTGATCAACTGACCCCAATGGAATTTTTAAAAATAGCTTAACTTTTTATTAAAAATATTAAATTGACCCATCCCAAAAAGATAATCGACCCATGTACTATTTTTAAGTTACAAGATTACAAGTGAAAGTCTAATTAATATTTATAGTGTTCTTAATACTTATACATAATATTTTAAAATTTATTTTAAGTAAGTATACCATAATTAGGTCCATTAATATGAATTTAACCTAATATATTTACATTTATTTTTAGTTAGTCTAACACTGATTTAGCTTCTTTCTATGTTCCAGATTAGTTTATATCATGTACTTATATATTAATTTTTGAATATAAAAATTTATTAACTAATTTGAATCTAATATTCACGAGTTGTATGATGATTTAGTTTTAACTATGATGGATAGTTATTCTGGTTCCACTACTGTGTTTCGGTCGCAACAAATTTTAACTGAAGAAATATCATGAGTGAACTCATTGAATTTTGTGTATAAGTCACGCTCGTCAACACTCGAATAAAGATCTCCTACATATAGTGTAAGCTTTTCAAATTCGTTCTCTGAAGTTCACATAGTTGAAAATAGGTCTTCATTCTCTAATAACTTTTATTCGGTGAGAGCAAAATAATTCTATTGTTGTACTATATATATGGTCTTGAAGTCATATAAAAAGTTAGTTCCTTACTAGGATTAGGTTTTTATATTTTCTACTAGGACTATATTAATAATTTCCAAAATCAAACAGAAAAAGAGTTAAAGATAAGCTTTAACTATTACGATAAGCATAAAGAGATAATAAAGGTTATCTTACTATCACACTCAGTGCCAGTTTAAGTACAAGGGCGGATAGTGCAATCGTTCTATATTTGAGCACATTTTTTTTTGTATATATAAAGAGAGTTCAAATTTTGAAAATCCCTTAAATTAAAGGTAATAAAAAAATGGTACTTTTGCAAATCCCCAAATTAAAAGGAAATAAATCATGAGTTAAAAATTTTAGATTAATAATCAATCCTTATATAGTAAAACATCTATAAATTAAAATAATATATCTATAAATTAATAATGTTAGGACAATTATATTCTATTAATTTATAATGATATTAATTTTTATATTTATTACTTCTCTGTTCATCATTTGTTGATTTTCTATTAAAAAAAAAAGTTGTTTCTAAAATATTGATTTTCTAGGTTTTCTATGCAATATTTATTAGTTATTATTGATGAATTGTAAACTTCAAAAAAGAAAATTGAATATCATTGGTTTAGAATTATAAAAAATTGTAAATACATTTATAATCAATTTTTAATATATGTATTTTGCTAAAAAAAATCAATCAATACGGAACATAGGAAGTATTTTATAGCATAAATAAATATTAATTAATCTATAAAGAGATTTGATTTAATTGTTAAATTTCTAGACAAATATGAAACTGAGATAATTTTATCTAATTAGTGTTTTAGATATTAATTTGTTTTTAGTTTTGGATTTACAATTTAGAAAAGCTCTTTCCGCAATAAATTACAAAGACTCTAGATGCATTAACTTATTCAAACGATATACACAAATTCTTATTTTAATTATTCCAAAATGAAAAACTCACATAAAATTTTGGTTATTTTTATAATCAAAAGTTATAGAGTATATCCTACAACACTCAAGTTTAAAAGCAAAAAAAAAAATTTGTTTCATACAATATAAGTTAGAGAGACCAGCTCTAACAGAAATTTAATTTCTTAGAGAAATATTAAAACCATATATTAGTATATTATTACTGTATATGTAATCAATGCAAACAATCAACTGCTACAAACAACAGACTCAAAGCCTCTCTATTCTTTTGATGGTCGCCGAGATTGCCCCCTTACACTACACATGCCAAAGTTTCTTCTTTCCTTGGTTTCAGTTTCGCAGTTCGTTCTTCATACGACGCTGCAAGAAAAAGAAAAAAGCAAGAGGATCATGTATTTGAGATTTCAATATTTGCATATGTACATTTTACAGTGAGATTTCGAAGAAGACTTACGCTCAGTTGGTCGAGATAACAGGGGAACGTGTTCTGCCCTTTTCTTCTTTTTTTCTACGCCATTGCATGAGCTTTCCTCTGTTGAAACTGAAATTTTATTTTGAGTTGATTCTCTCTTTCATAGAAGTCATCTTACTACTATTTAGTATTTACAGTAAAGGGTAAAGGAAATACTGATGTATCGTACCATTGTTGCTTAGAGGTAAACAGTTTCGGAGAGCCTCCTGATAAATTACAGACTCTAATTGGTATGTCAATGATTCATTCTTGAAATGAGACCGCAGTGACTCTGCAGCACCTTTAGGCATGAAAAAGGGGTTTGTTATTATCATATCTACTCAATCTAAAACCACTTCCAAGATATCTGAATCAGACTTTGTTACCTGGAGAACATATGAAGTCAACATTTTCGAATTCACATGTACGGAGGACTAAGGGTATCTCTGAGGCCAATAGGTATTGAGGTTTTCTTGGCGTTTTCTTTGTGTCCAACAATGTATCTATCACCTGGGTAAATGCCAGTTCATCCCTAAATCAACACTTGATGAATATATAAACCTCCCAAGTAAGGATTGGATTGAGCTTGGAAACTGGAACAAACATGAAGGTTTCCAAGTGACTTACATCAACTGATTCAACGCCCTGCCCAATCATGAATAGCACGGCGACCATACAGCGGATCTGGTGCCACAGGAAAGCACTGCCTCTCATTGTAAATGTGCAAAGCTGATCACCCTCATGACTTCACAAGAAGGAAAAACAAGAAGATCAGATGTTTTAGAACCAAAAGACAAAATAATAAAAGATAATTGATCAGAAGAATGTGTGTATATAAAGTAGTGACTGGTGTGAGTTTAACAATGGGTGCCATTGTGCTCAATAGGATGCGCAATTTCTATTGTTCCTAGAACATGATTTTGTCTACCCTTAATTTTTTACAATTGTATTAGTCATAACCCTATATTACTAGTGGTCTACCATTAGAACCTGAACAATCCTACGGTTTTAAGCAAGAATCTTAGTTGACCTAAGCCTTTATAGGATCCAAAATCAGTTCAAAGAATACTAATGTAGTCAGCGGTCATCAAAAGAGGATCAGAAGATCAGCTTAAATGTGCCTTTTACCAAAGCCAACCTATTTTGACAAGGGGAGACTTCAAAGAAAGTAACACGCCGTGTATAGCAATGTACATTTGCCACATCCATCTTGCAGAAGTTTCTGAAATCATGCTCCCCAATGAACTTCTTCCCGGCAAAGTCCATGGCCTAGAGGAAGATGCGAATAAAAATTAACTTCTATATTGTTTCAATTGTGGAGTATTTTGACTTTATTAACAAGTGTAAAGATCACTGCACCGAAAGATTCAGGTTCTGCCTCCAGAAAAAATATTTGTATTCTCTAGCATAGCAACTAAACCTGTACCCAAGGAAACAAAAAAAAGGTAAGCATCCAGTATCCAATACTAGTTCACAACGTATTCTGCAGTCAGGGCGGAATAGCACAAACAACAACGAAGGATTACAAAAAAAAACGGGAAAACACAAACCTTGCATGAAAGTCGATAGGAGCAGGAGACCATCCAATAACTCGGATGTCATCAGGGAGAGCACGATTTAGAACTCTTACATAATCATATTCTGGTCCTAAACCAGAGAAATCAGAGAGTTACAGCAACAACATTAAGAGGGTGAAAACCACCAAAATGAATTACATTCCCAGAGTAAACTTACTTTCACCCGTTCTCCCATTCACTTGGGCTTTAGAGTCTCCAGGAGGTGACTTCAGTCTGGATCTTAAAAACAAAGCAATCACCTGCATCAACAATCGAATAGACATAAGAGATCGCTTCTTCCACGAGCCTACCTTATAGACATTTGGGAATGCTCCCATTACAGGGTTTTGGAAAAACATCAGCACAATGAGAAATTGGTTCTTAAACTGATGAGATCATATGAGTAGTTATATCATTGGCACACAACCAGTGAGATCGAAAGAAACTATTGCGAGTAAAATGCTAGAGATCAAGAGAGGCCCAAGCAAGCCACCTGCCCTGTGGAGGAAACACCTTTATCTGTTCTCCCACATCTCGAGTAACAAGAATCTTTCTTGTCCCCAACTAAAAGCCGTGTCCTTTCAAGTGCTTTAAAAACTTCTGACTGCAGGAAACACACAAATTACTCATCATGTAAATACAAATTAGTTATTACTAGTTAACAAACAAAACAAAGAGAACAAAAACACACCTCAATACTTGGTTCCATTTGTGCTTCAGCCGAAAATCCATAAAATCTGTAACAACAAAAATTCATTCATTCATACGATTAGGAACAATGACATAACATGAAGAAGAGAAGCAATCCAAAAAACATACCTCTTACCAAAATACATGATTTTGAGTGCAACATATCTCTTTGAGATAAGATGACTCGGTATACTATTCTTATCTCCTTTTCTAACTCTCCTTCTCCTAACTAAGCTACTGGAATCTGACAATGACCGATCATGCTTCACTTCCATCTACAACAAAAACACCGAGATTCTTGACAATTTCAAACGAAACAATGTGAAGTCAATCAAAAGTTAAGTATATCTTCACCTGTTGGCATTGGCAGCTTGAAACCTGAGACAACAATTTAGCATTTTCCACTTCTAACTCCTGATGAGAGATATAGAACAAACAATGAAACAATCAACAACTTCACTATCTAACGTTTCTACAGGAGAATTAACCGAAGATTCAACATAGTTTCAAACTCAACCTTTAAGCAATGTGTAATCGAATCGTTCCACTAACAAAATGCTTAACAACGAAGGGCACAAACATTGAGCGAAGAGACTACAGAGACGTTGAAGAAGCTAAGAAGATGACAAGTCGTACGGAGATTTTTACCTTGACGCGATTACGGAGAAACACTAGTTCTGTTTCTTTGGCGATTTCAGAGTCTCGGTCATCGCCGCCGGGATCGGATTTTGCGTCGGAGATAGTCATGAATCAGCCTCGAATTTTAAGATGGATACACGAATGACGGCGACGAAACGAGATTCGACGCCGGTGAAAAGAGCCAACGAGACGGCGACGAAACGAGATTCGACGCCGGTTGAAAAGAGTTCAACGACGGGGACAAAACGCGGCGTCGAAGAGAAACTGTGTTGGGATTAGTCAAGAGTCTACATATGTTTCTCTATTTACATATTAGTCACTATAGTTATTCATATTTCTCTGAAAACCCTCTTATGTTATTGTTTTTTTTTTTCTTAAAGATAATAATGTTTTTGACGATCTATTTATTAATTTCTGAATTGAATAAAATACAAAACAAGTTTACGATTATACTTTGTAGTTAAAATTAATGTTTAACCAAATAAGTTGACGATCTACATATGTTTCAAATTTATATTTATGATCTAACGGTACGAATCTGTTGCCAAGTGTGAGCAGTACCAGCTCATATATTTCATGTGCCCTAAGACAAATTTTGAAAAGAAAATATTTTATTCTCTTTTTGTATGTATAATTTTTTTTGTGTGTCTCTTTTATATATACAAAAAGAAAACAATTTGTGCTCTTTTTATACAGAAAAAAAACAATTTCTCATATATAGAATGATCGCATTATTCATCGTTGTACTTAAACCGGCACTCACTGTGAGAGGAGGTTAACTTTTCTTATTTCTTTAAGCTTATCGAAATAGTTAAAGCTTATCTTTAATTTTTTTATTTGATATTAGAAATTATTAATATTATCTTAGTAGAAAAATAAAAAGCTAATCCTAGTAAGGAATTGACTTTTTTTTTTTCTTTTTTTTAATATATATGACTTTAGAACCAGATATATACTTAAAAAAAATTATCAGAGAACAAAGACGTGTTTCAACTATAAGAACCTCAGAGAACAAATTTGAGAAGCATACATTATATATAGGAGATCTTGATTCGAGTGTCGAAGAGGGTGACTTATACACCAAATTCAGTGAGTTCACTCATGATATTTCTTCAGTGAAAGTTTGTTGCGACCGAAACACTGGCTTGTCTCTTGGTTATGGATATGTTAATTTCAACCATAGTTCTCAAGGTAAGTCGTAATATTCTATATGTTCGTCTATATTAATTGTTTCATCATGTTGCTTGTTTCTAGGGTTTAGTCGTTACGTTGAGGAAATAGTTTACTTTCAATGATTGTTCCCTAATCTAAAACACTTTTTAGTTTTTTTTTGTTAGTATTATTTAGGCACACGTGTATTTGTTTCGATTTAAATTATGTCGATTTTTCTTTAACGAATTTGAATGTTAATTGGTTTGATTTATTTATTTTTTCGTGGGGAAAAACAGCGAAGACTGCAATGGAGGTGCTGAATTATTGTAAGTTAAAGGGAAAACCTATGAGGATAATGTTTTCAGAACGTGATCCTAGCAACAGAATGAGTGGACGAGGTAACGTGTTTGTCAAGAATCTAGACGAATCTATCGACAACAAGCAACTTTGCGATATGTTCTCTGCATTTGGCAAAGTTCTCTCTTGCAAAGTGGCTCGTGATGCTTCTGGAGTTTCCAAAGGATATGGGTTCGTCCAGTTTTACTCAGACCTTTCAGTCTACACCGCATGCAATTTTCACAATGGCACGCTCATCCGCAATCAACATATTCATGTTTGTCCATTCGTTAGCCGTGGTCAATGGGATAAATCTCGGGTTTTCACTAATGTTTATGTTAAAAACTTGGTGGAGACTGCGACGGATGCTGATTTGAAGAGGCTCTTTGGGGAGTTTGGGGAGATAACTAGCGCGGTGGTGATGAAAGATGGAGAAGGTAAGTCTAGAAGGTTCGGGTTTGTGAACTTCGAGAAGGCTGAGGCCGCGGTTACTGCGATAGAGAAGATGAACGGGGTAGTAGTTGATGAAAAGGAGTTGCATGTTGGAAGAGCTCAGAGGAAAACTAATAGAACTGAGGATTTGAAAGCTAAATTTGAACTAGAAAAGATAATACGGGATATGAAAACACGTAAAGGGATGAATCTTTATGTGAAGAATCTTGATGATTCTGTTGATAACACAAAGCTTGAAGAATTATTCTCAGAGTTTGGGACCATCACTTCTTGCAAGTACGCATGCAATAGCAAAAGATTGATTTGTGACTACGACGAATAATAAATTTAACTAATGAATTTTGAAGGTCATGGTCCATTCCAATGGTATTAGCAAAGGTGTTGGGTTTGTTGAGTTCTCAACGAGCGAAGAAGCTTCGAAAGCGGTAAGTTTGTAAACCAAGTAATGGTCTTTTAGTGTTGCCTTCTTAATCAAGGAACTCACACTAATTAATTTTTTATCCTTACACAGATGCTCAAGATGAATGGGAAAATGGTGGGAAATAAACCTATCTATGTTTCTTTGGCACAATGCAAAGAGCAACATAAGCTTCATTTACAAACTCAATTTAATAACCCACCACCAAGTCCTCACCAACAACCTATCTTCAGTCAAGTGGTCGCTCCGGCAACAATGTTATCTCAACAAACTCCATTAAGAGGATACAACTTCCAACCATATTCTATGTGCGGATCAAGAATGCCAAACAGTTGCCCTCCAATCTCTATCCCTAATTTCATGGTGCCACAACCATTTCGTCCAACACTATATCCACCTGCTCCGCTTGTCGGCCTCTACGGTAGTTTGCCACAGCCACTACTGCAACCAAATCTATGGAACCCATACCGTAGATTTTAGTAGCTTTTAGGAATTAACATTATGCTTCCAAAAGCGAACTGGTTGGATTGATAGTCTTCTTTTATTAAGTTAAGTCATGTTAGGTTTTCATTTACGATATTCTCGTTGGTTTGAATACGGTTTATGTTTCTTGTGTCTCTACTTTTCAACATTCATGTTTACTTTGAGCTTGATCAAACCAAGATTAAATTACAGAACTTGTTTTAAAAGTAGACGAAAAAACCAATGCAAATAGGTTTCAACTTAAGTGATGGAAAAACTACAAAAAATGTCTCTGCATCAAAATAAAACCATATCCAAGAAAATCCGAAATTGTGGTTCCTCCTCAAAACTATCAACTATCTAAAACCATTTTGGTAACATTGAAGCATCACAACCTATTTGTAGGAGGTTTAACTCTGTAAATACGAACTATCCAGTTGGATGTTGTGTAAGCTTCTTCTAAGTGTTCAAGTTTGATATCTTTGTTCCCTATCTCCACTCCTCTTGCTCTATCATACCTGCCAATAATTCCACCGCTCAACTTTTTTCATATGTAAAGTAAAATGTGCTTATGATGAATTAAACGCAAATAGGTGTTAAACGTACCCGGGTGGCTTGCCGTATTCTGTGGTCAGCTCACCGAACCTGTAATAGCATAACTTGTACCTATACACGCAAACACAATTAAGATGAATTGCATCGTTCTCAAATTTACCTTTATAAAAGTATATCCTTGAGTGTGAACTTACATGAGACAGTTCAGCATCTTCGGTGATGCACCTTTGTCTACACGGAATTCACCATTCACAAGGTAATCAGGTTCTTTGATCACTGGGAATACTCCACCTCCAATCCTCACCATCCACAAGAACCTAACCCACATTATTGTTAAAGAGATCAGTAAATACACACACCAACTGAATCAAGAAAGTTTTCTTACGACTCACTAAGAACTGGAAGACCAATAAAGGTATTTAACGTGCCAGTTAAACAGAATTATATCTTCGTTGGTATATAGAGATGTATGTAGTAACAACTAAACCTCAGTGGACGACTCAAACCAATTGCCACAAGTCAACATGTAGAATCTACCCATAACAGCTAGTTTCTAAATTACCAACCACTCCCATATTTGGTTAATAAGGATCAACTCAATACTAGCCCACGCCATTCATTTGCTCACTACTAGTCAAAAATTAATGAGCACAGACCCACAGTTATTTCAGATAAGTCAAAATTTCAAAAAGAAGCAAAACGGCATTTCGTTAGCAAGCCACCAATTGGTTGACTCGCAACAAAAACCAGATTTTCAGTAGTAATAAAGAAGATGAGCATGCGTGAGAGAGGTAAGGAGACTTACTTGTTGATATCATCTGAAGAATAACCAGTAACACCACCAAAGACGACCAATACATAGTTCACATCAAGTGACCTCATGATGTCATACGCATCATCTTCATAAGAAGACATGGCACGTCCAACGGTAGCAATGTGAGTGTTGTTCCAGGTATTGTTATCGACGATGACAGTTCTATTTCCCATGGCAGTGATTTGGTACCCATAGTCCCACCACGACATAATCTTAGCATCAGTGGCAGTGTTTTGCCTAAGCCAGTAGTATGCCTCGCGGTAATCATCAAAGATGATTCTGTTCCCGTGGGCTCCTCTTGCAGCTAAGACAATTGAGGGAGATGAATATGCCTCTGCTGTCACCCATGTGCAGTGAATAGCATATCTACTGAGCAAATAAAATACACCAACAAGAAGAGCAATGGCACCATTCTTCTGGAAAGGCTGAGACTGATCAAGTGTAACCTGCTAGGGCATAGAAGACAAAGATTAAATTTTCTCCTTCTCCAGAGAAGCTTGCTACAGTTCAAAGTAGGTGGCAAGTAAACAAACGAATATAAAAAAATGGACACTAAAAGATTCACCTTTGAAGAAGCTTTTGAACTACCAGCTCCTTTCGTGGAACCAGTCTGAGAAACCTTTTGTTTTGTCCTTAACAGAGAAGTTAAATTCTTGATAGTGGCAGAGACAGCTATGGCACTGATAAGACAAACTGCTGGAGTAGCGACGAGAATAAGCCGAACCATAACACCAGCAAAGTACAAGCTAGTGAGACCATACATGACAATAAATATCGTAGCATCCGTCAAACGCTTGAAACAGAAGTAAAGACCCGCAGGGAAAAGAAAGAGCAGAATATGGTAGTCAAACATGAATGACGACCAGGCAGTAGGCTGATGCTCAGAAACAGATGCAATAATAGGAATATGATCCTTTGCGTAAGTCGGGTCAAGCAACGAGTAAAATCGACCAGTCCATGGAGATATATAGCCAGACGCTGTTCCAACACCCACAGCAACACCACCAACAAGAATAGCCGATGTCACAGTTATTCTCAAAAACGTTTGGAACAACTTGGTGTCATTGAGCTGGTACTTAACCCAGTCCAAGAAGTAAAACACCTGCATTAATAAGAAGACACCCATGGCACCCATATGTTCACCAGATTGAACATGTTGAAAACCAACAAAGCGAATTTGCATCGCGAGCAACATCCCCAAGATATACATACAGTTATAAGCAATGTAAAGCCTCATCGAATACCTTCCGGTGATCAACAACACCAACACGTAAAGAGGAACCAAGTTGATAATAAACACATATCCTCCCCAAGCTGAAACCATATAAAAGTAACCAAACGCAGAGGCAAGAGCCCAAGCTAATGAACCAGTGTTCACCGCTTTAACAAAGAGATAAAACGTCAGCAACAGAGCGAAAATCGCAACAGCTTCGTTATCATACGAACCAGCTACAGAACGAGAAATGTATCCAGGACAAATAGCGATAAGAACAGCAGCAACAAGACCAGCTCCTGTATCCCAAAGCTCTTTACCAAAGAAATACGCAACGAGAGTCGTATTCGACGCGAAAAACGGTGCGGTTAACACACAAACCTCACGGATATGAACGAAGAATCGGAGAAATCGCAATGTCCAGTAGATTAACGCAGCTGTGACCATAAGACCGGGATAAAGAGTACCGCCGATGATTCGACCTAGAGGATACCAACTCTCGGAATCGAACCAGTTCCAAAACTCGTAGAAGCCTTTCTCTGTGAGGAAAAGAGTCGTACGGTAGTTGAAATACGGATCGAATTCGTGGATCATTGATTCGTAGCGGAGAACACTGAAGAGACGAGCTATGAAAGCTAAGATGTAGACGAGACCAAGGATCGAGATACGGAGTAAGAGCTCTTGTTGTTTCGTCTTCAATTTTAGGGATTTGAATGAGAAGAAACTAGTGTTGAGTAGATCTGGCTTCGTCGCCATGGATTCCGATTTCGCTGGCTCTGATTTTCCTCCCATTGCTAAGTACCGATCTCCTCAGGGATGATCTTAAAGTCAAGTCGTCGGAGTTTGAGAGTGTGGAGAGTTCTAAGCTCTGTGATTTTTCATGGGATTTGTGATATTTTTTTATTTTGGGGGAAAATGGAAAATGAGACAGGAAAAAAAAATCAGTGATCAAAGTCAGTGGGAACTGGGAAGTGAAGTGAGTGGCAGGTTGTTTGGGCTTTATTGAGCCCATTATTGGAGTATAACAAAGCCCATTAATTAACTTTTATGTAAGTCTGAGCTAATTCTTATATTTGTGCATACACTAACACTATAGTTTACATCTCAACTCAATTGCCAATGTTTATATCATCAAAGATACGGTCTTTGTTTTCAGTCAGTATTTCTATCTACAATATTTCTGTGTACGTGAACACTATTATACATGAAGGGCATACAAATCGTTAAATTACTATACACAAATGGGATCTGACGGAAGTGGTTGTTTAGGCGTCAAGGCCTTGAATCTCAGCATATGTAAGTGTAAGCGCATGTTGAAGTTTCCGTGGAGACAAAACCTCAACCTCGGCCAAGAACGTGGCTGTGACAGGCCGGTGATCCGATAGTTTAATCTCGTTTCTTCTGTAATTGAAGAGCTTCATTCCCTTTCCGTTCCAAATGATGCGGTCACACCTGATCAATCATAGTCACTCCAAACTCATCGTTTTTGCCTTTTTATCATATCAAGTAAAAATGTTGTATCACAGTGTATGAAGACAATACCAGGCCGGTCTACGTTTCCCGGATTCCGGGTCATCTCCGATGTAATTTTCTGAATCGATTTCGTATTTATATGTTGGTGCAAAATCTAAAGTTCCCTCTGACCATCCCTCGAATAGGTTCCCTTTTGTCATTTCTCTTGAAAGCTATCAGAGAATAAACATCTAATTTCAATCTTGATAGATTCATATGTAACTTAAAAAACATAAACATTAGAACTTCACAATTTAGTATTAAACCAAAACAATGCTGCAGTAAAGGTACCTGGTCGTACTCTACCAACCTTTGCCATTCCTTTCTTGCAATAAGTTCATGTGTCTTCTCATACGACAAGTTAATCCGATAGTTCAGATCTCCCAGCCAGATTATTCTTCTACACAAGGTTATCTTGTTATGTTAAAAAAATTAAGAGATGTAGTTGAATGGATCAACTGAGAAATAAAACGTACTCATGATTACAGATGCTTCTTGGAAGCTCATTGGCATTTAAAGAATGAGGAAGAAACTGCGTTCTTCTGTGGATTTCACGTACATCATCGTTTCTTTTCTCTTGATCTGTATCCTTTTCTCCAGATGACAGATGCGTGCACAAGAAACAAAATGGTGTTTGATAGATTGACATGCTCACAGATACAGACCCCTGTAAGACCGCAAGAAACCGTAAGTTATAAGCTAGGCTACAAATAACTATTTAAAGCAACTAGTAAGAGAAATCAAGACCTTGTTACCAATGTAGCCCATAATACCAACACCAACAGTAGACACACAAAGGTTGCTTATGTGCTTGCGCAAGTTCCTCCGAACCCAAATGGTGAGAAACACTCCAACCATCTGTTTGCTCACAATCCGAACATACGATGGTTTTCTCAGATTCGTGATAGTCAGATTCACTGACTTGAAGGAACCACGTCTTTCGGAAACATATTGATTTAGGAGCCTTAATGGAGGCTCTGGCCAGCTCAAACCTACCCTTTCAGTGTAACTAAATCTTTCTTCCCTTTTGGAATCACTATTAATCTGCATCGACAGAGAGCGGTCTGGCGTATTTGGTGTTGAAAATTGTCTCTGTAGATATTCTTGTATTGGTAAGCAAGACGCATTGTCATTGGTAGAACCCAAAACGTCTATATTAGTAAGTGAATCTTCGCTTACGATTGGTACGTCCGTGCTTTCAACAGAGTTGAGTTTGTTATCCATTGAACTAATTCCATCGCAAGCATCATGACTGGTTTCAACAAACATATCTTCTACACTATAAGGAACCTCTTCGGGTTGCTTAAACTTTGATGGAGAAGGGGGATCACTGTGACTTTTAATCTTCAGCTTTCTAGGTTGAACTCGGTTTAAGGCATCACGTATCAAGTTCTCCCATTCCAAAGCAGGCTGGTCATCCTCCATACCAAAAATGTTTCCAGCATTTAAGGGAACGATTTCCTGAAGACTGAAACGAAATGAATCATAAACACTGAATACAGAACTCATTCACCAAGGTAGTTACAAAAGATTCAGAAGAAAAAAAAACATACCCAAGAACATAAATGTCAGCAGGTTCAAGAGTGTCTAGCCAACCATCAATATCCAAGTCAGATGAAGGAACTCTCCCTCCAACATTCCATGTCCCAGCACAGATTCTAGCTACATCAAAACCACATACCAGGGACTCACTAAGGGTATGGACTTAACTTAAGCAACAAGAGAATCTGTCTACAAATTAAACAGAGACCAGCAAACTCACAATATAGAAGTAACATTAACAATCAGAAAGACAACAATGATGATGCAAAGATAAGCAGAGAAATCAAAAGACCTGATTGCTTTGGTATCTATATACTGCATCCTGAAAGTTTCAGAATTTCGTCTTCTAAGCTTAGGCCTATCTGAAATTAAGAAAAATGGATCTGAATGAGCAATAATGTTCTTCTAATGAAAACATCATCACCGAAAATTAGCAACAATGAATGATTCTAGAAATAAAAATTGAAATCTGAGAGTTACATATCACATTACCGTCAGTATCAACACGAGGATTGGTAACTCCAGAGCTAATTGGATCAAATTCTGCTACACCAAATTCAGATTCAGTCACAGTAGAATACAAAACCTAATTATTTCCGGAGAATCAGAGTTTAAGCTGACCTTGTGATCTATCTTCGTAGTCATCGTCACTATCAGCACTATAATCTGATTCAGAAGCAGAAACATTGAACCATTTACGGAGAACAATACGTGCCCAGTAGAGCTGGAGACACGAGAAAGCTGAGCAGCATATTGTAGCCCAATTGCTCTGCAACATTTCACATGATCGTTATCCCCAAAATTCGGAAAACCTAATTTAACCAAACTATACGAGCAGAAGAAGCAAAGGAGAAGATATAGATCTGGATACCTCCGTTCTCCGTGATCGTGATCGTACTTCCGCCATATACTCCGGTCAAATCAAACTGAGAGAGGGAAGAAGAGGTTGCAGGAGGAAGAAGAAAAGACTTAACGACCATTGGTAGGAGACAGATTGAAAATATTGATTGTTTTTTCGAACCGGCGGTTAAAAGCTTGATTATACTCCGGTTTAAAATTGGTTAAGAATATGTCAACTAAATTGGGGAGAAAATAAGTCAGATTATTAATAGATTAAATGCGGGGGGATTGACACAAATGACACTAAAAAACTTTATTATTTTAAAAATGATAATTTTTGAAACTTTCAAAAATATCATATAAAATTTTTAATCCTTTATAAATTAATTAAATAATAAAGTTTTTTTATTACCATTTGTATCAATCCCCAAATAAAAATGAGGGCAAACACAAATCTAATATTAAATTGAATTAAAAAAATTTTAAATAGTGGAAATATATACCCTAAATTGGAAATAAAAAAACCCAAATATAATACTACAAACTAATTTTAAAATGAAAAATATCTTTTAAATGGTGAAAATATATACCCTAAATTGGAAATAGGAAACCCAAATATAATACCATAAACTAATATTAAAATGAATCAAAATTTCTT
>Ga0041059_1001060_pt1 | contig 21858 bp, 19 predicted proteins | sample AraColnosormetaG_FD_56232 | JGI IMG/M metagenome (GOLD analysis project Ga0041059, IMG submission 56232) | Arabidopsis roots microbial communities from North Carolina, USA - Col MF nosort | ecosystem: Host-associated > Plants > Roots > Unclassified | place: USA: North Carolina | collected... | reverse complement strand
TTTTTGTCAATCGATTATATTTCTCTTTATTCAATAAAATTCATAGGAAGGTAAAATTAGAATTATCTTCTAACTTTTGTATTGAAAATATGCAACATTACTATTTGTGATACAAAAAAAACAATTCTATAAGAACACTTAATTTACAATCGAGGAAATAGTTAGATAACACACAGTTTGATCTTCATTTCCTGAAGTAATATTTAGTTCATGTGTGTTGCGGTTTGCCTTCTTCTATAAGAAGATGGACCATAGATTTGACGACTTCGTTGTGGACAATACCTGATTTCTGAAAACACAAGAGAAAAGAGAGTTTAGTCTTGAGCTACTTTTACTTCACCAAGCTAAGTAGATCAAACAAGGGATTGAACATGTAACCTCGGGTTTTCGGATGAGATCTTTGAGAATGGAATGAAGGGTTAACCGGAGCTCTTTGAACAAAACGGCAGTTTGTGCTGGTGCTGTTAGCTTTAACCACCCATCAATGGTAACTGATCCACTCTGCAATGAAAGGTAAGGTTTGAAGGTAAATATCACATAGAATAAACCAAAAGCCATATATAGAGTATCTAACAGTCGTCTCCGTTTCCGAAACAAAGACTTTGGAAAAGAGTCGTGAGACATATAAGATCTTTCAGCTCAATGACTTGTTTTCGATTTTTGAAAAATGATTAACACAGTACCTGATGATGAACATTGATTGAGCCGCCAAAAAGTAGAATGGAGAACGGAGAAACAACAGTTGTATCTTGCAGATATACCACTTTCTTTGTTTCGAGCTACAAGAACAAAGAAAAGTTTGAATAATACGATCTGTGGAGTGTGGACTGTGATTAGCTATGTTTACAAATTTACAACATAATCTGCATTCTAACAATCAAATTAAAATGATTTAATATGAAGCTAAATCTGAAAAATTCTGAGGCACATATGATAGAAAGTAAAAGAAAATGCTTCATATGTTAAAACTATAGTTACCTTTTCAAGGAACACAATGAAAGGGTATTGAAACGCTTTGCAGTTTTTGTTAATAGAGTTTCGATGGATATGGACTTCTCTTTTGCCATCATGCCATACTGCATAACGCTGTGTTTCTTCCGCTGGCTTTGTTAAACGGTTAACTAATCCCTCTGCAATATTAGGACATAGTCCCGCGCATAATATAGCCTGTACAAATTGGATACTGAACTCAGGTACTGACAAAATATTAACTGATTATCCACAAAACTTGAAGTAGAGCAACAGATGTACCTTAACAACTTCAGGTTCTTGTGAATACATATTGAAAGGTTGAGTTTTGTCAGAAAACCAAACATCAAAATTCTCCTTCCTTCTCCCCTAAGAAAGAAAAAAGTTGATTCATGATCAGATTTCCTTAAACAAACAGTGGCTTTCTTTCTTCCCAAGCTTTATTAACATCATTGAACTTGATGGTGTTGTATCAAAAACTTGAGAACAATAGAAAAACTGTGTTTCACATGTAAGATCAAAGACATTTGTGCTTTGTGTGAATGCCATCAATAGTTCAGATGTTGTAAGAGAAGTTACCTTGCCTTTAGGAAGATTGATGAGCCCGATGTCGGCAAGCAACATGCCAAACTCTACTCTCCTCTCTCTGATATTTGTGAAAAGTCAAAAATAAGATGTATATATAAGTTACTAGACAAGAACCAAAACAAAACAGTTTCATTTCCAATCTTTTCGATGTTATTTTGGAAATCTTTAGTTGACAAGTTATAACATCAAAGTACAGTGTACCTCATCATCCGCATCACTGAGCTATTCAAAAACTTTGACTCACAGAAACTCTCTGCAGCTTTAAATCCTTGCTGCAGACATCAGAAACACATAAACACATCAGTTTGCATAAGATTCAAGTGCAATGGAATCAGCTACCTTAAGAATTGGGTTGGTGCAATTTTTGCCATTAAGAGAAAGGACATCCAAAGAAACGAAACATGAAACATCGAAATATATATTTAACAAACTGGTAGACAGTAAGTGGCAGCTAGATATACCCTTTGATCACATACCTCATGCAGTATCCTCACCCATTTTTCATATGCAACCACCATAAGGAGGTGATCAGATTGTCTATCATTGTTGTTTAAATTACTCGAACTCTCCAGCTTATCAGACAAAAGAGCAAGTTTCACCCGGTCCACATTTTGCTTGAAAGAAAAGAAGAGCAAACATAGAGTCAGTTCAAAACCTCCTTGCACAAAACAGCCAAGTTTCCGAGAAAGTATAAACATACCTCATCTTTGGCATATACAAACGGCGATTTGCAGCAGCTCAAGAAAGCAGCAATCGAGAGAATAGGTGATAAGCAACCAAAAATGCCACCATATAACAGCATCTGCATTATTTAAAAGGTGTAGTGATGATAACAAAACATATGTTTGAGCGGCCTTTATTAGTACAACAATGATGTTACTGAAGCAAACCTTTCCAATTAACAAATCAACAGGAAGTTTTGCTAAATGATGTCCTAGTGGTGTCAACTCTTCGTCCCCTTCAAGAGCGCCGACCTAAAAAATACAGGGTTCATAAAGAAATACCAGCAGAGAAGATACAAAGGTATATATACACATAGTTTTTACTGACTGGATATTAAAATCAGTGGTTGAGATAACATAAAGTAGAGACATCAACGATATGTATCATAACTTTTGGAGGTATCAGGAACTAATAATTTTTATAAAATAAAGACTTATCTCCAATACAAGTACATGGTACCTTGTGCAACAATAAAATTGCAGAGTTTATAGCACTTTCACTCGGAGGTTCCAAAGCCTAAAGATAGTAAGAAAAAAAGAGTAAGACAAATTATAATGTAACTTTACTTCTTTTGGCACGAAAAGTTGTTGTCACTTGCCTTGGACAGAAACGGCTTAATTTGACCCAAGCCAAGTAATTTGATATGTAAACACAGCTCTACTAAAGGCACCCGCAGCATCTCAGGAACCTGGACGACATCAAGATGACACATGTGAGTTTAGGGGCAAAAACCAAGTGATCGAGAAACCAGCAAAGAAAACATCTATAAGAAAGACACCTGATAGGGACGCATGAGCTTCTCGAACCTATGGCGAGTGTATAATGAAAAGCAATGTCCAGGTTTGACACGTCCAGCTCTTCCCATTCTTTGTCTTGCATTTGCTTTGGATACCCAATCTTCCACCATGCTTGACAATTTCTATAAAATATAATAATTGAACACCAAAAGATGACATCTCAGAGACAAAACAAAATAATCATGAAGCACAATATTTCATCATTAGCGTATATATATCCAAGTAATTTAGAGATACAGTTTATATATATATACACAAATAGTGGACATCATTCTTATAAAACAGTTTTGCAAGGAAATGGAATTTATAACTATAACTAAAAATGGGTGTAATGTCCATAAGCAAATAGTAACAGTTTTTACTGTACATGACAGTATTATCCTTCTATCATTAAACCTATATTCATCTAGAACTTAGTATACAATTTGATATAATAAGCCACCAATAAAGGGCACAAGGCATCATGGTACAAGGAAAACGTTAACTAATTTACTAGCATTTGGAATACCTTATGTGGGTTATAGCGATTTTCCTTGTGTTTTCCACTATCAATCACATAAACCACATCCTCAATTGTTATACTGGTCTCGGCAATATTTGTAGCTATGATAACCTGAATACAAAAGACAACGCAAAAGGCGAATCAGATCGGCTTTGCAGGCATTCTTTTGTTAAACATTATATTTTCATTCAGAGTTTATTATCAGCTTATTTAAAAGAAGATAACTCAAGAAACTCTTTTAACTATATTACCTTCCGTATGCCTTTAGGGGGGCGCAGAAACACCTTTTTCTGTTCTGTAGATGCAATAGAAGAATGTAGAGGAAGAAGCCAATCTCCAGAAGCTCCACGAAAACGATAGGAAGCAGCTAACCTATTGAGTAGCATGTTGATTTCTGACATTCCCTGTTATTAACCAAACAAATATCATGCTAACGTGATAGATGATTGATTCTCAAGTAACACAAAACATTTCAGTATCAGCTTACAGGCAAAAACACAAGAATGGCTCCTTCCTCACAAGTGTCATCAATGTGACATATCAACTCTTCAAGAAGATCATAGTCAACAACAGCACTTGCAATATATTTAACTCAGAAAGGTGAATAAGAGAAACATAAGCTCCAACTCGAAAGGCAAAGTACCAGATTTTTCCGCGTTTGGTCACTGTAAGATTCGTAGTTACTGGAATCGTAAGACGTGTTAAGACTGTCCTCTGAAACCAAATAACTGTCTCCCCAGCCAGCCAACATAAGGTTCTTTTTCCCCCTAGGGACGTTTACAGAACCAAGCTGCAGACATTAAATCTATGTATCAACTTCACAATTTCCAAAGTTTCAGTATAGCATTACCAGCATCCAAAAGATTATAATACCTTGTCTGTAATGGATGTATCAGAACTTAGAGCAGCAGGTGAATCTGAAGCCAGAAGGTACTTAGTCCTCTCATAAATGTCCTCCAGAAAGTAAGTGGTAACCGGGTGAGTTCGTCCTTGAGCAGTAATTATAGGACATTGACCAAAATATCTTGAGAACTGATGTGCATCAACAGTAGCGGACCTGAAAGGTTATTACACACATGAATACATACAAAAGTAGTGTTTACTTACTTTTTCATATTCTGTCATCGAAAAACAAAACGTCTACAAATACGTACATAAGGATAACTTTTAGTTTAGGTAATGCGTTATCCCAGGATTGCTTCTCAATCAGGCTCTTCAAAATAATGAGAAGAAAATCACCCTGAAATGAAGTGAAACGCATTTTATGGTGAGATTATTCAACACTTGCAAAATGAACATATCAATGTATTGACCACTAAGGTTTGGGACTTCTCTGTTGTAATATAACTGTGTACAGTCTTCTGCATTAGTAGCATTGTACTGGACTGTCATTTTATTTTGCTTAGCAAATGATGCCAAAATATATTTATTTTGACATGAACTGAAATTGATGGGTGCGTTAATGAATGCTCACCATAAGAGACCGCTCATGCACTTCATCGACTATAATATGTGTAACATCTTTCAAGGTCGTATCCCCCTGCAAGGTTTGCACAAACGAACAAACAGATTTTAAAAAGTGAGTAATCATTCGTTTTTGCTTATGCCCCTGCAAGTTCTGTTCAGGTTACTGCATGATGCATGCACAAGGGCTCCTAATAAAATAGGGACGTACCACAAGTTTTCTCAGTAGGATTCCAGTAGTACAAAACAGCAGCCTTGTCTTATCACTCCTGAACAAGTACACAAGGAAATAACATTACGCCAAAATAAAACTTCACAATTCCATTCTACCAAAACATAGATAAAAAAGAAGAAATGCTTCTAATCATCCATTGCAAGCCACATAGCGATAAAAAGGCATACAAGCAGAACACAGTGAAATGAGCTCATAAAACGTTAGAAAAATGCAATTAAAGAGGCAGACCTTGCATTTTGATGACGAACTTGATAAGCAACCACAGAGTTGTCGAAGCCTGGAGGAGGTTCACAGCGCTCATCAGCAACTCTTTGAGCAACAGTGATAGCCTAAACCATATTACCCAGTTACGAACAGGAAACCAAAAGTAAAAAGGGTATGATGCTAGGATAATTGATATCACTAAGCTTTGCAGAAGTAAAAGGACCAACGAGAATCAACCGATCACAGTTTATATCAATATAAACCAAACAAGCAAATCCTGAAAACTTGACATCTTAACACCGAGATACTCACTGATAACACCCGAGGTTGTGTGCATATAATATTACAGTATCCACCATGCCCTGAATCGATCATATCATCCAGTATAAATTGAGGAACCTGGAATAATGTATCAATTAGAAATGACTCAAAGCTTATAGTTGAAAGATATTTTACATAACAGGGAGAAACTGATGAGACAAAACCTGTGTAGTCTTTCCGGAACCAGTTTCTCCGCATACCACCAAGACATCTTTTTCTTTCAGCTTCTGCAGTATGTCCTTTTTCACTTCTGATATAGGAAGAGCAGCTCTAGTTTTCAACATGTCCTACAAAAGAATAATTACGATTACTAGTGAAAGCTGCAGTAAAAAAGGTTTTTAACATGCCAAAAACAGAGTCTACACTCCTAACTGGAATAAGCTAAATAGTCTCTGAAGCTTTAAACATATAACTGTAACGTATAAAATTAGCCAAAACTTGTGTTCAACCATAAACAAGAATATTTTACCTTGTACTTCTGCATCTTCTTCTTGTTTTCTTGTTTTTGTTTGAGAGAAGAACATTCAGCTGCCATGGAAGAGTTTCCTGTAACATATCATTCAGAAGATTATACTTCCTGCTAATGATTTTGGCACTACAATCAAGGGTTCTAAGATCTGTGACTGTGACAAAGTGGATCCAAGAAACATACTTCTGGCTCTGTGGTTAGATTTGACAACATCCAAGTCATCATTCTCTTTGACACAGGAGTCTACCATTGGAAGTGCACTGTGTATGCCTCTCGAAGTAGTAGTCAAGCTGAAATTGTCTGCCTCAAGCAAGCTTTCAACAAATTTTTCTCTTCTTTGCTCTTCTCTGCTTGTTATACCTAATGATTCCTCTGTGAAAGCTCAAAGCAACTCTTTTAGAGTGATTGTAATTTTGCAACATTAAAGGCCAGAACATATGAATGTTGACTTTTGAAATATGTCAAAATTACCTTGTTTCCAGATCAAAACTAGAGAGGCATAAGGCTCAGTAATTGCAAAGTGAACAGGCAAATCAGAGAATAGCTTATGGAGAGCAAATGCCGCAACTCTGTTTTGTGCATCCTGTCACACACAAATGCACAATAATGAGCAAGCTGGATACATAGTAAGCATATAACACATGCACATATGAATATGATATAATTAGCATGCTTATTATATCAGTAAATTATACATGTATTGATGATTAATTCCATTCAACAGCTTACAACTTCTATAAGGTTCATAATCAGAAGTTTCAAAAAATTTGAGCAATGTTGTTAAGCAAATTATGGTACACCATAAAACCTGGCAGATCAAGGTATTAAGGTCTAACTTTCTTGGCAGAAGATATATCCCTAATAAGATTTACTCACAAGAGCCTAACTAAACACTTGTTTAGCATCTTATAATAGATTATCTAGTGTTAAAATATGCAGATCAAGTAAGTACCTGGATGGATTCAAAATCCTCAACTTGATGAGGAAGTTGAATAGTTACCAGACCCCCGGCTTGTCTGCTTTTACCAAATCCACTGGATTTACGCATAACACTTGTAGTATATGAGAAGTTTCTTCCTTCCCCAGTCACTTTATTGAACTTTGGTGCTATCCACCCTGACCTTTGACACAACTGATGGAGCAATGCCTTCGGGATCTTTTGCGCTTCACCCTGTAAAACTTATACATGTTAAAGAGATAATTTTACAAAAGAAGCAACTATATGTGACAAAGTGACTAAAACAAACCAAGAGGAGAAGAGTGCAGCGCAGAGAAAAAAATCAAACTTACAAAATGTAACTCGAGATGAAATTCTATGGCTGTTAAACATTGTTAGGATCTTGTTAGGTGAAGAGTTACCTTCTTCCAGATACCGTTTAGTTTCGTAAGATGTTTCTCATTGCATAGTTCTCTCATAATTTCCTTCTTCTGTAATTCCAGGAGTTCATGGGGAGAAGGTACATAAGGCGGAACATCTTCGTCGAACAAATCGCCAAGGTCCAAGTCATCTAAACTATCATTCGAGACAACTGATTCTTGTTCCTCAGATTTACAGCTCCCAACAGGATTTGTATCCAAGGTCAAGTCATCAAAAAGCTGAAAAAAGAAAGCATCAGCATTTACTGACTCATGAACGTCATCAAGCACAGAGGAGGCTACTTCTTTTTCTCTAGCGCCTTCACAATCTTGACGATCACGCTGAAACTCAGATTCCAATATTGCTTCTGACGGCCCTGGAAAACAAAAACATATATCTCATGACATACTACACCAAGTCATGATTGATAAAGTGATTACCAAAAAAGGGTTAAACTTAACCAAGAGCATTCATCTCTTCCTTGAGCTTGCAAATGGCTAGGCCTGCTTGGCTCTGTCCACTTTTATCACCCTTCCTCTTTGCTTTTATAGCATTATATCTTTCTACACAATATTCTTTGGCAATCACTTCGAAAGACCTTGGACCAGATACCTAATACAGTAAGAAACAATATTGTGACGTGTCCTAACAAATATATGTCACTACAGAGGGAGACAAGTAAATTAATATTTTATCTCCAAAACTCAAGTGAAGTCTCTAATGCCAAAACAGTGGATCATTAATCATTAAGCTTCACACCTTCACCCATGTGATACTTTTTTCAGCACAAAAACAAATTATGCTCCAAATTCAAAAATCTTCAAGATATTCAAAGTTTTGCCATCATCCCTTCTATAACATACAAGAACTTTGAAGATATAACCGCATCTACTAGGTACCCTGGTAAAGGGTTGTGTTACCTTATCTCTCTCATCGTCGGAAGATTCCAATTCCTCCTGAAATTTTATTTCAAAGAGAAAATCCGTTGTGATTTTCCGCCTTGAGATCAAAGTATTAGGCTCTCGGAAAAATGGCTAAAACATTCTATACTTTAAGTACCTCTTCCAGTCTTTTCATATACTGATGGATCCAATCAGCTTGAGATGGTTGGCAAGAACTAAGACTATCTTCTTCTTCTTCATCTCGCTTGCTCTTCACTCGAACTAAAACTTCAGATTCAGGCACCTCCTTAACCTCTTGGACTGATGATTCAGCAGACACATTCCAATCTTTCTTTGATTTCGATATCACCGCCACAGAACGTCCTGAAAACATCAATAGGTACAAGAATCAATACGCGAAAAACAACGTAAATTTCCCGGAGAGTATTACATCAACATTACCTGTGGAAGGAAAACGAGAAGCCCCGTTAGAAAAGTTCACTGGCAATTCATGGCTCGGCAAGTTCAAGCAAAGCCAATCAAGAGCAGTCTCAAGCGTTGCTCCATCCTTAAAACAGAACAAAAACACTTTGTATTTACGAAATCGTCTCAGAAATAAAAACTGAGAAATGTAAGGACAAATGTGACAGTTACCCTAAGAGAGGAGAGAACGAGTTCAATCTGATTATCTAAAAACCCTTCGCAAGAGAGATTCTCGTAGAGATTATTGAGTTTCTTTCTCTTCTGAGTAACAGATAGCGTCGCCGTGACCGGAGAAGGCGTCCGGCGAAAGTTGAGCAAGAGCCGTCGTAAACGGTCTTCGTTTTCCGGCGAAATTAAAAGCTTTGGGGCTTTAGATGGTTTCTTATGGCCTGAATTAGGTATTAAAGAAGAAGCTATTTCGTTTTTGCTTTGTTTGTTCTTCTGAGGTTTCTTCGTCGGAGCCATTTCTCTTCGTCTTCCTCGATCAGTAGAAGAAGAAACTGTTCATTTTCTATTTTCGAGTTTCTTTCTTTTTTTAGGGCTCTTTGTTTGGAGCCAAAATTTTAAATTGCATTTCAACTTTGCCCAAATACTATAAATTTCTTCCAATTTGCCATATAGTTTTAGAAAGTAAGCTATTCAACCCAATCAGAATAAGGTTTTATTGAAAAACAAATTAGAAAAAAAATAGTTCTGTTCAACTCAAAACGATATTTTTTTTAATTCAAATAGTTTCATGATTTTTTTTACCGCTCATGATTTTTGTTTAAACTTAAAGAGACATGAAATGAAATTCCTTACATTAAACTAGATAGTCTAATGAAATATTAAGTTATTACATTGTGTCTTCGGTTCTTCCATCCATAACATTGTCCAAAATACAAAACGGTTTGCTTTATTCAGATGATATAGCTAGTGGTCTTGGCCTTGTAGTTTTGTTTGTTGCTACTAATACACGTAACTCTAATTCTTTCATCTCGTTAGGTTTACAAAAAATTTCATACGACCTTAGATTTTGGCACTTCTCTTAAGAACCAGTTTTGATGTGACAAATCTATCTTTCATTGTAGAAGGAAATTAAGTGTAGATGGACAATTGTTTTTAAAAAGATCCTTTATATCCAATTTTCAAAATCTTGTGATTAAATAATTGTTAACTATCTGTAAAATAGATATATTAAGGTAACGAAATCATTCTCTTTATTTTTGTTTGGGTTGACTATAAATAAGTGGAAATAAATCGAAAGATTCTTTGTTTTCACCATTGACCAGAAAATTAACTTTCATGTATGTATGTTTGTGTTATTATATAATCATCCCAAGTGAAATAAAGATGTAAACCAAAAAAATATAAAGATATCATAAAAATGACTACCACCAAGACAATGTTAGTTGCATTTGTTCTCACTTTGTTCTTTGTCATATCTTCTGTTCATTGCTCCGATGGCACTAGTGGTACTATTATATAACTCTTAACTTTTTAAATTATCTACATATTTTACTCATTTTACATATTGTATGACGATCAATATCGAATAGGTTATGGCATAACGGAAGCGACTAAAAGATGCTTTACACCAGCGCCATGTACGAGGGGATTGTTCTATTGCCAGACGTTTTGTTCAAGTTTAAGTGCTGTATTGATCGGTGTATGTGAATCTGGAATATGTTGTTGTATACTGAACCAATGAATGTAATGAAAAAATTGTAATCTTCTAAAATAAAACATTAATAAAACCTTAGGATTCGTTTCAAACCTTATCATCGAAGTTACTTTAGTTCGAGCGGTTTAGAAAACCTTAGGATTCGTTTCATGATTTATTGATGCTTTTGAAAGAAAAGCTCAATATTTGGTACTTATTTTTGGGGACCCTTGTTTTTGTTAAATTTCAGGGTTTCTTTCACCATTTTCCCGGGAAAAAAATATATTTCTTACTTACTGTATTGTAAATTTTTATAGATAATTGAGCTCTGGGAATCTCAATTGACCTACCTAAAACTGCAATTATTAGCTATGCAAGTCACCTTAGTATCAACATTGTGTCTTATACATGTCCACCTTCAAATCTTGGTGAGTTACACACAAATTTGATCTTCCTTTTTAGTTCATTTGTGTTGCGGTTTTCCTTCTTCTATAAGAAGATGAACCATCGATTTGACGACTTCGTTGTGGACAATACCTGATTTCTGAAAAACACAAACGTGAAGAGATAGGAGAGATTAGTCCTGAGCTAATTCTACTTAACCAAGTAGATCAAACAAGGATTGAACATGTAACCTCAGGTTTTCGGATAAGATCTTTGAGAATGGAATGGAGGGTTAACCGGAGTTCTTTGAACAAAACCGCGGTTTGAGCTGGTGCTGCTACCTTTAACCACCCATCAATAGTGACTGATCCACTCTGCAATGAAAGGTAAGGTTTTTAAGGTAAAGAACAGATAAAATCAACGAATAAGCAGAATATTTCATCTTTGTTTTGCTAACAGCGAGAGAACACGATATGGCTAACTGTACCTGATGATGAACATTGATTGAGCCGCCAAAAAGTAGAATAGAGAAAGGAGAAACAATGGTTGTATCTCGCAAATATACTTTGTTCGTTTCCACCTACAAGATATAATATTTACCCACGATTAGATGATGCCTACAAATTAACACCAGAATCTGCCTAGTAACATCAAATTGAATAAGAAGTTAATAACAAGCTACCATGCTTTTTTAATATGTACAAAGCTAAGTATGAATTCGGAGGCTTGTAGATCATAAGTAATCAGAGTAAAATCAAACGCTTCACATATTAAAACTCAGGTTACCTTCTCAAGGAATACAAGGAAAGGGTTTTGAAATGCTTTGAAGTTGCTGTTTATGGAAGATGGATGGATATGAACTTCCCTTCTGCCATCGTACCATGCCGAGTAGCTCTTTGTTTGGTTTCCTTGCTTTGTCAAACTGTTAAACGTTGTCTCTGTAATTCCTTTATCATTGGCTGCTATATTAGGATATAGTCCTGCGCATAGTATAGCCTGTACATATTGACAGGTGGGTTTAGTTACCCACCAAATAGATAATGACATAGAGCCTCTTATACGAGTAGAATTAGATTATTGGCAACCACAAAAAATGTTTCCTACGAGAAAATATCTGAGCAGCAGAGCAACCAGATGTCCAGATGCACTATACCTTAACAACTTCAGGTTGCTGTGAATACATATTGAAAGGTTGAGTTGGGTCAGAAAACCAGACATCAAGATTTTCCTTTTTCCTTCCTGAAAACTATGATAAGAAACGAAGAGATTTCTAATTAGATTTCATTAATCTGCCCAAGCTTACAAAGATGATGAACCTTATTGAGTTGTAACGTAGACTTAAGAACTATCATTTCAATTTTTTTGGTAAGATCAGGCACATAGGTGCTTTATGCAATGCAACAAATGTTTCAGATGGGGTAGATAAGTTACCTCTCCTGTTTTAGGAAGATTGATGAGCCCGATGTCGGCAAGTAATGTGCCAAATTGTACTCTCATGTCTCTGATATACGTGAAATAACAATAAGATTTGACAGAAATAGTGTAAGCATTCTTTCAGTTTAGGAAAATTTTAGGGACTCGTGCATATAATGAAGAAGTTCCCATTACGAAGTAGATTAAGTTACTTTAACAAAAAAAAAATTACTGATATTTTCCGTTAAGCCACCTACACAGTTTCCCCACCCTTGAATATTCTTATTCAAGTTTGCAAGGCTAAAGCATCTTAAATCAAGTTTAGATAAACATTAATGTTTAGCCATCTTATGTTTCCAGAAGTGACTAGTGAGTCAGGTGACCTCAAAACTGAAGGTTAATAGACATCACTTTTTCTATAATTTTATGGAGATCTTTTGCAGACAAGTTATAGTATCTAAGTCCAATGTACCTGATCATCCGCATCACTGAGCTGCTCAAGAACTTTGATTCACAGAACCTCTGTGCAGCTTTCATTCCTCGCTGAAGACATCACAAACACATAGAGCACGTCATTATGCAGACAAACGTTTTGCTAAAATAGATCGGACATAAACCCAGTATCAGCGGATTTAAGTCCCTCCATGCTTTATTCAGTTGTTCAATAAAAAGCTCATTTATCCCTTTTATCACATACCTCTTGCAGTATCTTCACCCATTTATCGTATGCAACCATCATAAGGAGGTGATCAGATTGTCTGTCATTGTTGTTTAAATCACTTGAGCTCACCCCATTGTCAGACAAAAGAGCAAGTTTCACCCGGTCGACATTTTGCTTCTAAGAACATAAAGTTAGTTAACAACCTCGTTATTTGTGCAAATCAACCAAGTTCTGAGAATGTAAAAATGTACCTCATCTTTGGGATATATAAACGGCGATTTGTAGCTCAAGAAAGCTGCGATCGAGAGAATAGGTGATAAGCAACCAAATATTCCACCGTATAACAGCATCTGCAAATTATCAAACATATATTCATGATGGTGGAAAGAATTCTATGATGCACTCTCTGGTTATCAACATCAACAACCATGTTGAAACCTAGGCAGCAATTTTCTTAAGAATATGAAAAAGGACACATGATGAGATGAGGCAAGATGTTGTGAGGAGAGGAATAAAACATATATATGAGAGTCAGTGACCAAGGCCTCCAACTCGGAAATTTTAGTGCAACAGTAATGTTACTGACGCAAACCTTTCCAATTAACACATCAACAGGAAGTTTGGCTAAATGATGCCCAAGTGGTGTCAACTCTTCATCCCCTTCAACAGCACCAACCTAAAGAAGACAGGGTTCACACGAGAAAGCTCAGGACAAAAAAACTCTCAAAGGTATGCAAAACTCTCTACTTAGTTGATATTCCATCAATCGGAACTAAAATGAGGGATTGGAAAGCATAAAGTATACCCTAAGGCTACAATGTAAAGAAGATAAATCAGCCACACTGCAGGACAGCCTCAAACACATCAGCTATATGTCCAAGTGACAGGTTGGATGTACCAAATATGACTGATCCCAGGAACTTAGAGTTCTACAGAAAGAAAAGACTTATATCCATTACATATTACCTCATGTAACAATGAAATCGCAGAGGTCATAGCACCTTCACTCGGAGGTTCCAAAGCCTAAAGACAGTGTGTAAATTAGAATCAGATGGATGATAATGTTCTTTGTTTTATCAGTAAAGATGGTGTCACTTGCCCTGGACAGAAAAGGTTTAATGTGACCCAAGCCAAGCAATTTGATTTGTAGACATAACTCTACTAATGGCATCCGCAGCATTTCAGGAACCTTAAAAAAAGTGTGGAATAGATGAGTTAAATGGCTAAAACCAAGTGAACAAGTGACCAGGAATGGACCTATTGAAAACACCTGATAGGGACGCATTAGCTTCTCGAACCTATAGCGTGTGTACAATGAAAAGCAAATCCCAGGTTTGACGCGTCCAGCTCTTCCTGTTCTTTGTCTTGCATTTGCTTGAGATATCCAATCTTCCACCATGCTCGACAGTTTCTAAAAAGAATTGAAAATCAAACTGACATCTCAGAGACAAAACACAATGATCACGAGGCAATCATGCTGGGATATACGACAATGTAATTAAACAGAGCCTATATATCTAGGGAGCTTTTGGTTTCAATATGGAGAACTGAAAAGTAATTTCAAGATACAGGCTAATAGATATATCAAAATAACGGACACCAATCTTAAAAAACAGGTTCATAGTGAAGGGACTATAAGCAACTAACTATAAAATGTGCATGATGTTTAATTCATATTTAGAAACAGTTATGGAGTTCAAAGGGGGAAAGAAACAAACATAAAAATTGGATATTGGTCTACAAGCATCGCCGTACAAGGATATGCAACTGAATGAATTCATTAGAATTCAGAATACCTTCTGTGGATTGTAGCGATTTTCCTTGTGTTTGCCACTGTCAATCACATACACCACATCATCAATTGTTATACTGGTCTCTGCAATATTTGTAGCTGCGATAACCTGAACATAAGAGACGATGCAAAGATATATCAGATCAGCTTTGCAGAGATCCATGCAGCCTTTACTGTATATTATATACACATAATACAACTTTCAAGAAAACCAATATTGGTGATGTAGTCCTTTTGTTAAAAAGTGGGGTCTGGAACAGAATTACTTTTCGATATTTTTTTTGTCGATATCAACTATATTCATTTGCTAGTGGGAATGCAAGGAAATAAGTAGAAGCACGAAATGAGATGAATCTCTTATAACCGAAAAAACAATGCATCAATATTCAAAACACACAACCTAGAGCAGCACCTAACAACTTTAGATTGATTTACAATAGAGAACATGTAAAAGCAAGGCATTAAAGACAAAGCCATTAAACTAGTCATCTGGAAAAAATGGATGAAAAGTAACTCATCTCTAGGAGAGTAGACATCTGAACTAGAGATAGCAATAGTGTAACAGATTATATGGATGTCACATGAAATTACCTTCCGTAAGCCTTTAGGGGGACGCAGAAACACCTTTCTCTGTTCTGAAGATGCAATAGAAGAATGTAGAGGAAGAAGCCAATCTGCAGCAGGTCCACGAAAACGATAGGAAGCAGCTAACATATCGAGTAACATGTAAATTTCTGCCACTCCCTGTTATCAACCAAATAATGTCAAGCCAAAACGATAGAGGATGAGCGAATCTCATTACATGAAATATCTCAGTATCAGCTTACAGGCAAAAATATAAGAATGGCTCCTTCCTCACAAGTGTCATCAATGTGGCATATCAACTCTTCAAGAAGCTCGTAGTCAATTCTATCCTCGTTTAACCTTTTCTACACAACACTCACAAGTTGTTTGGACTCAGAATAACCACGTGAATAAGACGACAAGGATAAATAGGTAAATAAGAGTAACTGAAGCTCAAAGTGAGCGTACCAGATTTTGTTGTGTTTGGTCACTGTATGAGTTGTAATTACTGGAAACATAAAAAGGATTAAGACAGTCCTCTGAAAGCAAATAATCGTCGCCCCAGCCAGCCAATACAAGATTCTTTTTCCCCCTACGGTCATTTACAGAACCAAGCTGCAGACATGAAAACCATTTATTAACTACACAGACTCCATAGTTTCTCCAATGCAAGCTAAATGAGAGTACTATATATCAACAGTATAATCCAAATTTCAAAATCATATAACACACATGTGATCAAAAGGCATTCAGATATTATAGTCATGGAAATGCAAAGGCCATTCAATGTTAGGCGCAACAAAAAGACGAAGGTAGTTTTGTACAAGTCCTCCATCCTGAACGTCTACTTTTTCTACAAATATAATAAGATTATCCATATAAATGAAACATCCCTAGGGTAAAACACTTTCCCAAATACAAAATCGAAAGACATCAAGGAGTGCAAATTCCTAAGCAGATGCATCTATCTAATTTTAGTTCTGCTAAGGAAGAGCTCAACTGATACAGGCTCTGTAAAGTAAGTGAACGGAAGAGATGCCCAAAAAACATGGGAGTTGCTGGTCAAAGTGAAAAAGGGGATAACAGAAGTAAATAAATGATGTGTTTGATAAAAAAATCTAAATACCTTGTCTTTAATAGATGTATCAGATCTTAGCGCAGCAGGAGAATCTGGAGCAAGAAGGTAGTTAATACTCTCATAAATCTCCTCCAGGAAGTGGGTAGTGACTGGATGTGTTCGTCCTTGAGCAGTGATCACAGGACAATGACCAAAATATCTTGAGAATAGATCAGCGTCAACAGTAGCAGACCTGAACGGGATCAGAAGCATATATTAATATGATTTTTAATTACTATATGCATCTGCCTTAAAAAAAAACCCATGAATACGTACATAAGGATAACTTTCAGTTTACGTGATGTATTATCGCATGATTGCTTCTCAATCAGGCTCTTCAAAATAATTAGAAGAAAATCACCCTGAAATGGGAAGAAGAAAAGTAGTTCTTACCCACAAGTTGATTTAAAACAAAAAAGATTGAAAGGTAGTCTCCTGTCAGATTGTTCGACGCTTGAATGTGAAATAATCTAGTATTCTTTATGGAGAGAGGAGATTGAGATACTAAAAATGCTTCACAGCAAAATGATTATTCTAAGTAGAGTCAAAAGAAGCCAGAAGAGGAGAAATATGGTGAAAAAGGTATAGACTACCAAGGATGCAAGCTTCTGGTCTTCACCGTTGTAAAAGTTTAAATACACAGTGGAGTGTCACTCTAAGAGCACATTTTAAAATTGAATGCTAAAATCCCAGTTTTTATTGCTAACAGGTTCTTGTATTCATTAGATGATGTTGTGTAGATTCTTAAGCAAAACCCTTTACTGTGTATCTATTTTTCTTAGCAATGATGAAATTTATGGCTTACTAATGAAGACTCACCAAAAGAGACCGCTCATGCACTTCATCAACTATAATATGTGTAACATCGTTCAAGGTTCTATCCCCCTGCAACGAGCAAACAGAAAACAACAATAAGAGAGAATGCTGATTATGTAATCATTATGCTATAGAAAAATAGCATTACAGTGTCTCAACAACTGGAATTGCCAATTCTTCATATTTGTTTCGCAGAAAAAAAAACCCGCTGATACTACTAATAATGAGCCAACTACGTCAACTATTGGACTTCTAATGTCCCCCTTACTTAGCAGAGACTCTATCTACATAATACTTTCTGCAAAATCGTGTTCTCTAGAAACCATAATTTCAGTAATGCAGCTATGATATTTCAATTTTGTCCACATCACCAGAATGTTTGTGCAGCATAACAATGTTCCTCTTTCTCAGTACCATACAACACTATAACACGTAAGAAGAATTATTTGCTTGCAAGAGCTTATTGATAGAATGAAGGACTTACAGCGAGTTTCCTCAGTAGAATGCCAGTAGTACAAAACAGCAGCCTAGTCTTGTCACTCCTGAACAAAGATACAAATATGCCAAGTTAAGTTTGCTTAATCTACAACTCCAAGGAACATTATTAAAGGGAAAGCCAGAAAATCATAAGGCCATCATCATATTGTAGTGTCAAAAATGAATATGTGAAAAAATAGCAGATTATCATAACAGATGCAACCATAAATTAGTGAAGCCCAAAAAGAACAGCAAAACAAACAGGCGAGATTATGACTACAAACTGATGTTTTCTTTGCAATCATGTTCTGCAAAGAAAACAACAAACAACATAACTATATAAATATTACAATTCGTTCCAACACAACATCAAAGAAAAAGAAGAACTGTTTCTAGGCATCCATCTAACACCAAATTATCATGGAAGTACTACTACACCAGAATCAGCCTGGAGTCGGTACAGAGATAATTAGAAAGCCTAGCAGAAATCACATCGCTGAAGACCAAAACTGACACAAGAGTAAGTGAAATTGTTTGATCACAAATAGTGGGCCAAGAAACCGAACGCATATGAAAAAATTTTATTTTATTTTTTTGGTCGGAAAGGTATATCAGAAAATGAAAAAACAAAATGTACTCATTTGACAAGTGTAGAGGCCCAGTTTCCTAAACTCCTAATAGTTCAGCCTTTGGGACCAAATTGCAAAAAATTGCTCTTTGCTCTTCTTTACACAGCAACTACTATACTACTTAAATTTCTTGCTACAGATAGAATTCCATGATCATTTAACTTGGGTCCTTGAGGACAGTAGCAATGGAAATGCATAGAAGCCGAATACAGTAAAATCTAATAAGCTCGTAAAACAATACAAAAAAAAATCTCAAAATTAAGGAGCAGACCTTGCACTTTCAAGACGAACTTGATACCCAACCAATGAGTCATCTAAGCCTGGAGAGGATTCACAACGCTCATCAGCAACTCTTTGAGCAACAGAGATAGCCTAGACCACATTAACCAGTTACTAGCAGAAGCAAAAAGTAGAAAAATATCTGCAGGGCTACACTAAATGATATCATTACGCTTTGCAGAAATAAAAGCATCAACAAGAATTAAAAGAATCGTCGTCTACGTCGTCAATATGAACCAAACAAGAAATTCAACCATGCCCCAAATCGATCATATCATCCAATATATTACAGTATCACATCTTAACAACGAGATACTCACCGCTATCCGACGAGGTTGTGTGCATATGATATTACAGTATCCACCATGCCCCGAATCAATCATATCATCCAATATAAATTGAGGAACCTGGAATAATGTTGCAGAGTTAAAATAACTCAAAGCTATAAGCTGGACGATAAACTCAGTAATGAAAGAGCAAACAGCAAATATTTTATCAACACTAAGTAACAAGGAGTAGCTGGCGAGACCAAACCTGTGTAGTCTTTCCAGAGCCTGTTTCTCCGCATACCACCAAGACATCTTTTTCTTTCAGATGCTGGAGTATGCCATTCTTAACTTCAGATATAGGAAGAGCAGTTCTAGTTTTCAACATGTCCTGCAAAAAAATAGTAGGATTACTGAAAGAGCTGCGGTAACAAAGATTTGACTACATAGTCCTATATTTTTACCGGAACGAACTAACTAGTCTGGTCAGCTTTAGATATATAATAACACTGTAAGGCATAAAATTTGCTCCATGAAGGACATTCTCGAGCCAAACTTCTGTTCAAACATAAGCATACTCTACCTTGTACTTTTGCGTTCTCTTTTTGTTTTCTTGTTTTCGTTGGAGAGATAAACACTCAGCCTCTATATAAGAGTCTCCTGTAACACAGAAAACAGAGGATTAATGGATCATATAACCTGCTAATGAATTTTTTGGCACTAAAATTCAGAGTTATATTATTTAAGTAACTAAATAAACCAAACATACTTTTAGCTCTGTTGTTAGATTTGACAACACCCAAGTCATCTTTGTCTTTGACATAGGAGTCTACCAACGGAAGCGAATTCTCAAAGCTACTCGACGAAGTGGTCAAACTAAAACTGTCCTCCTCAAGCAACTTATCAACAAAATTAGCTCTTCGGTCTTCTTCTGTGCTTTGTATGGTAGTACACAACAATTCCTCTGTAAAAGCTCAAAGCAACTATATTAGAGTGATTCATATATTGCCAAACGAGAACCTATATATGATACTTAAGAAAATGGCCACATTTGCGATACGCTAAACCTTTATTTTTCTTCCTATGTGGTAAACTTTCAATTAATACTGATGCTCTTCTTAACAGTCAAAATGTTTTCAACAAATAAATACCAAAACTCTGATGCAAAAATAAATGTTGTAGAGTTACCACAGTTGATTTCTAGTCCCAAAATTCCTGGACTAGTGAGAAATTGTTTCAAATAGGACATGCCAATATCAACATAAATAGAAGGGGGGGTAATAAACCAGGTACTGAGACAAAATAAATGAGATCACCTTGTTTCCAGATCAAAACTAGAGAAGCATAAGGCTCCGTAATTGCAAAGTGGACAGGTAAATCAGAAAAAAGTTTATGAAGAGCAAATGCTGCAACTTTGTTTTGTGCATCCTGTCACACACAAGAGCAGAAGGTTTTAGTGCACTGAATATGTGGTCAACATAAATCATTTCCAAAACATTGAGCAACGTTGTTAACCAAACAATAGTGCACTAAAGCTTCAAACTAGCTGTCCTACTTCATTTTCCTCAGAACCTTGCAATCAAGGAATTAAACTGGAACTTTCTTGGGAGAAGATATATTCCTAACTACATTTAGTCACGAGACCCTAACCAGATACATTTTCGCAAAAGAATATCAAATGTTAAAACATGGATCAAAGGAGTACCTCGATGGATTCAAAATTCTCATCTTTAGGAGGAAGTTGGAGAGTTACCAGACCACCGGCTTGTCTGTTTTTACCCCTCCCACTGGCTTTGCGCAGAATACTTACAGTATATGAGAAATTTCTTCCTTCACCGGTTTCTTTATTGAACTTTGGTGCTTCCCACCCTGATCTTTGACACAATTGATGGAGAAATGCTTTTGGGATCTTTTGCGCCTCACCCTGTAAATTTTTCTATGTTAAATAGATAGTCGAACAAAAGAAGCCGGCCAGCAATAAGCTTACAGAAAAAAAAAAAACGAAGAAAAGGGAGCTGGGAAATAACCAAGCTTACACGTTAAAGCTAAAGAAAATTCCATATCTATTACGGATGCTTAGAACTCACTTTACTTGATCATTATAGCGTGTGTGACAAAATGAAAAATTAAGAAGCAGGTATATGCGCAATAAATGCATAGAGCACCTTCTACTTGTAATAGCATTTTGAAAGTTACGTATCCTAGAATCTTGTTTGATGAGCAGTTACCTTCTTCCAGATACCATCTAGTTTCCCCAGATTTTTCTCACTACGTAGTTCTCTCATCTTTTCCTCCTTCTGCAATTCCAGGAGTTCATGGGGTGAAATTTCAGAAGGCGGAATTTCTTCAAAGAATGTATCGCCAAGTTCCACGTCCTCTGAATCTTCATCTGATGCAACAAAATCTTGTCCCGAGGAACTTGAGGGAAGAGCTTTAGTTTGAATTTCCTCAGACTCATAGCTCTCAGCAGGATTGGTATTCAAGGTCAAATTATCTAACATCTGAACAGAGACATCGTCAGCATCAACTGACTCATGAAGGTTATCGGAAATGGGACAGGTTGATTCTTGTTCTGTAGCACTTTCAAAAGCATGTTCACGCTGAAATTCAGATTCCAACATTGCTTCTGATAACCCTGTAAAACAAACTCAAATATCTCATGACATGCTGCACCAAGTTAAATGATTGACTGATTCATTACTAAAGATTAAACTTAACCAAGATCAGATATCTCTTGCTTGAGCTTGCGAATGGCTAGGCCTGCTTGCTCCTGTCCTCTTTTATCACGCTTCTCCTTTGCTTTTATAGCATCTGATCTNNCNAAT
>Ga0041059_1001059_pt1 | contig 21861 bp, 14 predicted proteins | sample AraColnosormetaG_FD_56232 | JGI IMG/M metagenome (GOLD analysis project Ga0041059, IMG submission 56232) | Arabidopsis roots microbial communities from North Carolina, USA - Col MF nosort | ecosystem: Host-associated > Plants > Roots > Unclassified | place: USA: North Carolina | collected... | reverse complement strand
TTTTTTTTTTTTTTGTAACTTTTGGGCTTAGCCCATGTCTGATAAATTCGAATAAGGTATAGTATTGTTTTGGAAACATAGGCATATGTTACTTCTTTTTTTCCTTTGTAAAGTTTGGGTTTGGCCCAAGTCTGATAATTCCATTCGGCCCTTTATAGTATTGTTTTGGAAACATAGCCATATGTCACCGTTCGATTAGAAACAAACATAGTACGTGAAAATTAACAGATCAGAAAGAGACCACGTGCATCACGTGACCACCTTAAATCTGATAGGTTAGAATCTCGTCTTATCACGTGAATCCCACGTGTCATCACAAGCTACGGTTCATTTAGAGGCCTAACCGGGTAATCACATCAAGTCGTACACGTCTCCAAATCACGAAACTGACGGACAAAAGCTCAAGTAAACTCACGTAGTCTCTCCCACAGCTAACTAGAACTCAGCCGAGTCACGAGGCACCCAAAAAACAAAAAACAAATAAGCAACAAAAAAGAGCTCGTCGACGGCAAAAGTTGAAAATAAAACAATAAACAGTCGAAATTCTCCGGCGAAGATGAGAACCGGAAAAGGAAATCAAGAGGAAGAAGATTACGGAGAAGAAGACTTTAACTCTAAACGTGAAGGTCCTTCTTCCAACACTACTGTTCATAGCAACAGAGGTAAATTGTTCGATTTGGGAGACTTTTGAATTTTTCTTAGTTGTTGTTTCGTCAATTTGTGTTTTGGTTGGAGCTATTGTTGATATGTATCGAGATGGATTTGAATAGTTTGGGATTAGATTTTTCTAAGTTTTGTCTCTGTGTGATTCGGTGTTTGATTTTGAAAGCAGATTCAAAGGAAAATGATAAAGCTAGTGCGATACGTTCTAAACATTCGGTCACTGAGCAACGTAGAAGAAGCAAAATCAATGAAAGGTATGTTGATATAAAGTGAGGATTTCAAACTTTTTGGATTGTTGTTTTTGTGAGAACTTGAGATTAGGAGTAAACGCGACATTCTTTGTTTTGATATCTGAATCAAAATTCAATTACTTTGCTAACAAAATCATAAGAATACTTAGGACTTGTGTTTGGGAATTTTGCTCTGCTTCAGTTTTGTGGTGTTTGATATAGGACTTAGTTACATTATAATTATTGTTCTTGTTCTGAGTGCTGAATTCATAAATCTCTTCTCAGATTTCAGATATTGAGAGAACTAATTCCCAACAGTGAACAAAAACGTGACACTGCTTCATTCCTTTTAGAGGTATGTCATGGTATTTGATGATGCTTTGTGCGAATATCCTGTCTTTTAGATGTTGTTAGCTTAATACCGCTATTCCATTCTAGGTGATAGATTATGTTCAGTATTTACAAGAGAAGGTGCAAAAGTATGAAGGATCGTATCCAGGTTGGAGTCAGGAACCAACAAAGTTGACGCCATGGGTAAAGTTTTGAGCTTCTTCTTATGTCGGTTTCTCAATGAGTTTCTGTGATTGTAGATTCTGAGTATGTTTTTGCACCCGCAAGGCTTTCTTTGTGTGACTTTTAGCTGAAGGTTATGTTTTCTTGATTGGAACAGAGGAATAATCATTGGCGAGTTCAAAGTTTGGGGAACCACCCAGTAGCTATAAATAATGGATCTGGTCCAGGGATACCTTTTCCTGGAAAGTTTGAAGACAACACTGTGACTTCGACACCTGCAATTATTGCAGAACCGCAAATCCCGATTGAATCTGACAAAGCAAGAGCTATAACCGGCATATCGATTGAAAGTCAACCTGAGTTAGACGACAAAGGATTACCACCACTACAACCAATTCTTCCAATGGTACAAGGCGAACAAGCTAATGAATGTCCTGCAACTAGTGATGGGCTAGGCCAAAGTAATGACCTGGTTATTGAAGGTGGAACCATTAGCATCTCTAGTGCCTACTCGCATGAGTGAGTCTGATCTTCTAAGTCTTCCTCGTTTCTGTTACTGTGCTGCCATTGATGTGTTCGCTTCTACCCTTTTTTTTTAACTGCATTGTGTACTAATCTTGTGAGACATTAATTCTGAAATGGCCAGGTTATTGAGCTCATTAACACAAGCACTCCAGAATGCAGGCATTGATCTGTCGCAAGCAAAGCTTTCTGTGCAGATCGATCTTGGGAAGCGAGCCAATCAAGGTCTAACTCATGAAGAGCCATCAAGTAAGGTAAATAGTTGGTTCGAAATGCTTCATACTTAGTTTTGTAACAATAGCCATATATCATGATGTTGATACATTTTTCTATACAGAATCCATTATCATATGATACGCAAGGAAGGGATTCAAGCGTTGAGGAAGAATCTGAACATTCTCACAAGCGGATGAAAACACTGTGACATTTCTCTCTCAGGCTCCACGGCGCTGGAATATATAAATGTATTGACAGATTCCTTGTATCGTGTACATTGTTCGGCTTCTAGGGGTTCCTATAGTACTCGTTAAGATAAACTTTGGTTAGTAGATTCTGCGTTTTTTTGTGGTTCTGAGTTTGTATCATCTTCTGCATCATTCATGTAACCTATCAAATATGATCTCTTGTGGTTTCAAGTTATTGCATCATTTTTTTCCGATTTGATCTTCCTTTTTTGTTGAGAGAGCGAGATCAAAGGCTAGCAATCTCTTAACCTTAAAGTGAAAGACTATTATAAAATCATTTGATGCTAAACCAAAGATGATGTGATGCTTTTATCTATTGTTGTGATGACCCATAACTTTGAGAAGAAAAGCATAATCAAAGGCAGTCTCTTCGCATTGAGCATAGCGACCACCTTCACCAAAATGCCCTCCGTTCATATTTGTTTTCAGAATCACAGCTCGGGAGCAGTCGTGGCACGTACTATCCCTTATCTTAGCCACCCATTTTGCACCTTCCCATACTCCAACCCTGACCCAATAACACACGCAAACTATGATCCAAAGATTCTTACTTAAAACAAAAAAGAGATATGGGTTTAAGGGTTCTTTTGTGAAGCTAGCTTGCCTTGAGTCATGAAACGAAGTAGTGACAAGCATGGACGGATAGCAAACATCTTTTCGTATCTTATCATATGGAGAATAGCTAAGGATCGATCCGAAGTCAGTTTGGTTGTCTGGGTTCCCGAATTCTTCATGGTCCAGGAGTGTGAGAGGTAAATTTGGATCCGATAATGTGTTTAATACATCTACAAAAGGAACCTGCCCAAATGGTACACACCTTAATGATTTGAGCTTTTGATTATTCTGGACACAACTTAATGCATTTGCTATGCCATAATATTCTTACCTTCAAAATCACAGCTTGAAATAGACTCGGGTGCATATTCATAGCTGCAGCTGGAAGAATAGCTCCTGCACTGTACCCAACAGCAGCAAGATGATGTCTATGCACATAGCCTTTTTCGACTAGATATTTAGCACTGTATATGAAATCTTGGATTGAATTTTGTTTCAACGATCTAGTTCCGGATTTGTGCCATGAAAACTCCCCACTGCCTCCTCCCCTGAGGCCAAAATAAAACTCTTATAGAAGCACATTCAAATCAACCACTATTATACCAAGTGATGTCAACTTGAAGCAAATGATAATTGAATGCTTTGGTTATGTTTAGTGACTGACCTCACATCAGCAAAAGCAATCACCCAACCACGATCAAGCATACTCAATCGATTTGTGCACCAGCTTTTGTCCAAAACTTCTCCATAAGCGCCATAACCTATCAACATTCCCGGTGACTCACTCTTCTTCCATGCTTCTCGTGAATACAGAATTGTAAGAGGGACTTCAACTCCGTCATGTGAAGAAACTTCTTGTCTTTCACAAACATATGTATCAGATAAGTCCTCCCATTTAGGCATTCGAGAATCTAACTGACCATCTTCTCCCTCGCTGGTTCTATCATTAAGTTGACCGTTATTCTCTGTAGAGCGATCTGCTGTGTACCATGGCTTACTACTATCAGAATTATCTACAACCCCTCCCTCCTGCTGCACAATTGAGAACAATCTTCTTGACACGTCATAGTCAACGATAGTGTCAGGAATCTGCAATTCCAACAATAACAGTAAGATATTCAGAGAAAGTATCAGAGTAGAAAGAAAAATTCAAATGCAAATAAACTATGTTATGGTTCAAAGCTAAAACAAATAGAGAAACCCGTTTCTTTATTTACCACAGGAGACGAAAGCACCACTCGGTATATAGAGCTCTGGAAGTCGTGGTTTGAACCAGGGGCAACACTGCATGAATCAACTGGAAGTGGAAAATACCAGGGAACAAGATCATCCATATGCTGCACAAATGAAACATACTTTAGTGAAAATGTATGAACGCAAAGCGACAGAGAAAAAACATACAACTGCAATACTAATCAGAAATACCTTCGTATTTGCTTTTATGGGCATATCAATGGAACAGAGCATAGGTAAGCCTTTCTTATTAAGATAAAGCACTAAGTAGTCATTGAACATGTCCATATCTTGTATAACCACATCATCATCTGGACGGAAAACAGTCTGCCAGTCAGATGCTTCAATTTCCTCTACTAAGCATCTAGTCAAATAGTAGCCTTCACCAGACCACTCACTAATTGCATTTGAGGGAGAATTTGTAAGAATGTAAAAGAACCCATTGTGATGTTCAAGAAAACACTGCACGCCAGGAACTCGTTCGCGAGTTCTTTGCAAACCAGCCATTGGCTTATCAGCATTTACAATATAAACCTGAAAACAAGATAACTCAGCTTGAGCCTAAAGTATATCGATGATAGACACTAAGAAAACAAAAACAAAAATGCAGTTGAAAGAGGTAAATTCCTCGGATGAAGTCCTTGAGTTTGAATTGATAGTAACAAACTTGCCATCTTTTGTGGTCGTTATGTCTACACAGAAACTGGAATCTCTTTCGGTAAACACTACGGCATCATCTCTCCCATCTGATTCAACATTTGTGACAACAACCCTGCAAAAACTAGTCGCAGTTGAACAAACACTCTCCAAGTTTAATAAAATTAAAAAGCTATCTATCTACTAGTATGAGTCACTGTATTTGCCTGTGAGGTCTTTGGTTTTCATCTGTAACAGTGTAAAACAAGGTGATTCCATCTAAAGCCCATGCCAAGCTAACAACTCCATCAACTTCCAACCTCGGAACTAACCGATCAGTTCTTAAATCCTTAATCTGGAGAATGAAACGCTCACCTCCTTCGGGATCAACCGTGTACGCCAGATAGTTATGATCAGGTGAAACCCGACAAACTCCAACATGAACATAACCTGAAGTAGTACACATAACACTTGCTTAGAGACTGACGATGACTCTAAAACTAACAATGAAACATTATACTAAAGGAATGAACTTTTACCAAACTGCTCTGCAATTTGATTCCAGTCAAGCACAACTTCTTCTTCTTCTCCACGAAAAAGACCAGAGAGCCAATTTGTTTTACCCTTCTCCAATCTCCTACATAGAAGAGGATACTCTTTTCCTTTGGGTATGTATTGTCTATATAACCTGCTCAATAGACAACTTAAACCAAATCAATCAAAAAGCTCACTCCTTTATACTCGTATCAGAGAAAGTTACAAGATTAGAGAGATGAACCATTGTCCCCAACGCTCAGGAGGAGTGAAAATCTCTTCTGGAATACGAGTTTTCATCTCGGAGAATAAATCACGCCTCAGGGTTTCTGTGTCAGCCATGAAAGCTTGAGAGTATGAGTTCTCACGCTTGAGGAAGTCGACGAAATCGGTGTCGTCCGTATTCTTCATCCAATGGAAAGGATCTTGTCTTGTGATCCCATGAGATGAGATTGCGAATGGGATCTTCTTTGGAACCGGAGGAGCTTCCGTTGGAACAGAGAGTGATGATGTTCGTCCAACAAAACATTTCGTCGAGAAAGACAAAACTGATGATATTGTCGCCGGCTTGTAACGCCGGAGAAGATATGTTACTGCCATTAGCAAACTTTAACCTCTCCAGCGACTAATATTTATGTCAAAGTTTCGCTTTTTAGGATAATTTTGTAATCAAAGTCTGTTTTTTTATAATTTGCGAATTCGAATGAATAAAATGTGTCTTCATCTTTTGCATCAAAAGCTATACACTGAATCACTGATGATGAAACAGATCATATACCATCCTCATTTACTTCCCAACAATTGGGTATGTAACAAAACTTAATAATATTTCTAATTTTTTGCTGCATTTGATTCTTTCTCTTCCTCAACATCCTGCAAACACGTGAAGGCAGATTTGGATTAAACCAAGATGTTCTGTTGTTGTATGTTTTAAAGAACTGAGAGAATAATCAAACGTTTTCACTTACAGAGTTGCCAATCTTGTCAAAGTCATCATCACCCAGGCTTCCTCCATCATCACCATCACCATCATCTGCAAGTTTTACGATTATACAGACAAAATCAGGATTTAAGTCATAGCTAAAACTTGGGAAGCTACATCAAGTCAAGGTGTCTCACCAGGAGCTTCGTCACTGTCTTCTAGATCTCCCAGCAGGAATGTATCGAGATCTTGCTCAGACGATGCAGTAGATATTCTGTTCTTTTCAGCTGATTCTGTCCTTCCAAGCCCTGGACTCTTCTTAGCTTCTTCATCTTTACTCTCTGCTTTGTTCCTAAGTTCCTCCATGTACTTCCTTTCATATCTGATTCAAAACAAATCCTTTCCGCTTAATTCATGCAGCTATCAAGTCTCATAAGAATGAAAGACAAGGGTGCTCAATTCACTAATCACTTCTCAGAAATACACAAACAACTAAGGTGTCAAGATCTTCTATATGTTTTCAGTCATGTTCCTTTGTTTTTTATATTCTCATTTGTGAGTTACATGGTTTTCCGAGATATACTGGACCAAGCTAGAGGCAGAATAGATGATTTGCAGCCACAAGAGAATTCACTAAGACTGTCTCTGGATCAAATCCGTGCTGATAAGGTATAATCCATTTCCCATATAATTACGTATGGTTTCATTTTACCAAACTTAAGCTGCAGTGATTAAGCTATGAGACTACCTAGTCATACAAATATAGAGATCTTAAGCTATCTTTACCACCTCCTATGCGCTTAATGCAATTCTCAGTCTAGTGTCGATAACATTTTCAGACTTTGAGAAGAGATGGTAGATCCTTACGGTGCAACATGAGTGCTCACTAAGGTAAAGTATATCCTCCAGAACCTCCTTTCTTTCATAACTCGTGGGCATAGTTCATATCTCAACTTCGAAATTTGCTGCAACATACACAAAATGCAAAATCAAACAATGTAGCACAGAAGAGATGAATCTATAACTAAACCAATTATGCAAGATCAGCTTCTCCAACTAATCAAACTAATTCCAATCTCAAATTCGAAAAATCTACCTTGACAGAACCAAGAACAAGAGTGGCATGTCTCTCCTGCCACTCAGAAAGATCCTTCCGAACATTCGACGCACTTGTTTCCAAATCAGAAACTTCCGACGATTCATCTAATCCACATTTACCATAACACATTTCAAATCCTCAATTCCAAAACAAAGATAAAGCAACAACAACAACAAAACAACAATACCTTGTTCAGGAAAAGCCTGGAACGTAGCAGATGTCAAACCTTTAACAAACTCTCTCAAATCATCAGTAATACCAAAACTAACAAGCTCAGATTCAGAAATCTCAGAACCACCACCACCAGATCCTGATCCTCCTAATCCTCCAGGTATAATGTCGGCAATCGATTTTATATTCTGGATCTGATCAGCTTGTTTCAATGCTACGACTTTGAGCTGATCCGCTTTCGTTGAAACCTCAGCAGCGAATTCCTTTGACTTCTTCGCCGTCTCGGCGACGAACTCGGAGACATTGATCGAATCAGCTTTCTTAGAAGCTTCGAGAGCGAACTCTTTGGATTTTTTAGCGGTTTCGGTGACGAGATTGACGAATGTTGTTGAAGATGATTGTAGTGTTATGGTTTGTGATTTCTTCGCTGCTTCTTCTGCAAACGATTTCGCTCTCTTCCATAGATCTTCCATTTTTTTCTCGGTGTGTTGATTTTTTTTCTTTCGGATCTGTTATTTTTGCGTTACTGACGAAATTAAAGGTAACGTTACGGCAAACGCGGAGGGAAACTTCTGAGTCACGCAGAGGTGTTTGACTTTTAAGAGTTTATTGGTCGCACCATTCCTAGTTTCCTATTGGCCAATGGATAATTTTGTTTTCGTTTGAAAATATGGGTTATAATTTTAAATATGAAATGTTTCAAGTTTAAGAAAAGAAGTATTCACATAAAATAAGTGTTTGAAACAAAGTGAAAGTGTGAAATACTTGACACCATAATTAAGTCCATAACTCTACCAATTTTTATTTTTAAAGTTAGGTTTAGACTTACATCATAACAACATTTTATATCCACTACAATAATCTTATGATAACTATATTGTGTTGCAGATTTTGGTACTAGGAACGCCAAATAATCGATAAAACCAGCACAACTAGACCTCAAATTTGCTAACACATGGTATTTGTGAATCTTCTACAGTACAATAGAAAACGAAACAACTGTTTTTGCCAATAACTATAGTACGCTTTTACTATATTTGAGCAGGAGAACAACAAGAAGAACAAAACTAGTTATGATTTTCAGCAAAAAGACCATAAAAAGAAATAATATGGTTTGGGGAAAAAAAGAAGAAGAGATAGATCGATGGAGAGTGATAGGTACGAAAGAATATATGGTTGGGGTGTTGTCGAACTCAAATCTTTGTATGCAGCCAGAGACCACTCTCTGCCCCCGACGGGACCACTCCTTCGCCAAACTATATTATTATTTGTATTGATAATATCATGTTAATTCGTGTAATCGTAATAATGAATTAACCTACTATAGACACAAGTATAGACTAAATAAAGTTGAATCGAGGTTAAATAAAGTGGCCTGTGGGTGAGGCTGATAGGTACGTGGACCATTTTGGTAGATTTTGGTGAATAGATCGAGCCAAGTTGCCCATCTCTTTGGAGATTTATCCAAATCTTTTCTGATTGTTACGTTTTTGTTAATTTATACTTCAATATATAGCAGTCGTAGCTTGTCGATCGTTCCAATATAATCTACTTTTCATACTCTTTTTGTCTGAATGCCTGTATGTATTGAGATATTTGGTTTCAGATAACGTAAAAATATTTGTATTTATTACAAAATGATAGATCTATTTTAGTTTCCAGTTTTACAATATTGATAGTTTGATTTTGCAATAGTAGTTTGTACTATAAAGCCTATTATTGCAAAGGTGGACAATAATAGGTTAAGTAAAGCTAGGAGATTCATACAAACTATAATTTAAGGAACATTTGTAGAAATATCATCTATGTTACTTTGTTAAGAAATTTGATAACTAATATTTTTGACCATTTTAAAATTACATGTTTGCTAAAAACTGCATTTTAAAAAAATCTTAATTATTTTGGATTAAACATGTGATTCTTGTATTCGATTGTAGTGGCGAAACATTAACATCATGTGATTCGTGTGTGTTAACATCATGTGATCCATGTGTATTATAGTTGATGCAATAATAACCTAACTAAAGATTAACGAAGTGTTCAGGTATTGATGATCGGCTCATGTATACAAGTATAACAATGAAATGACTTCTTTTTTTCTTCCCTCGCTCGTCTCATCCTAATTAAGTTACAAGTGCATCTATGAGAACTTGGTTGAGCCATTCTACAAGTTATATATTTGCAATTCTGTTATATATCATACTCATACATACTTCGCCGGAATTTAGGTTTCGTGACTGATAAGCAACCCACGTAGGCTGGACTAAGTCTCTGACGCTCACCGTAACTGTTGTGAACGAACACTGACGTGGCTGAAGGCGAATGACAACACAAAGGTCTACAGATATTCCGTTGGTAAAGTCCGCCGTATAAATTAAGGTTTTCTTACCTTGCAGCGACGTGAGTAGAGAGCAAAATATTGGTTGAAATTATACTTTTACGATAAAACAAAATGAAGTTCTTAGATAATATTTTTTACATATATATCAATAGATTTGTATCAAACAAGCATAATTTTTACATTCATCATGAGACAGAAAAAAATCGTTACAATTTTCAACCTAAAGGTTTTTAAAACAGGTTATCCCGTGAAAAGAAGTCTGATAAAAGTGTTTAATTTTCATGTTTTTCTATTTGGTGTATGACTTAGATGATTATATACATTGACAAAAGAAAAGTACGTCAAAAGACGACTCTTTAGTAAAATAAAGGTCAATATTTCGCATGAATAATGCTCTCACGTTCACACACACTAAAGCTACTATCAAAGGTGACGACTCATGAGAAAGGAAACATTTCAGAGTTGAATCATATACATAATAAGCCCTTAGTTTCTTATACGTATGAAATTGTACTGCAACACTTGTAATTACAACACAAACAATACCATTTTCTAACGAGACAAAAAAGTTAGAAAGTGTGCACGTTAGCAAAAGTCAGAATCTCACAAAAACCTTCTTGTCTTCGCATCTGGCTTTTACAGCTCCGTCTGACGTGGACCCTTTTTAGTCTCGTACCGACGTCTCTTCGTTTTCTCCAAGAGACTCTCTCTCTCTTCCTTATTTTTAGGATTGTTATTTTAACGAATTTTTAGTATACCTTTGTCGATAAATCAATTTAGCAGTCGTGTATAATGCAATTACGATACTTTTTTCTTTTGATACGTGCAACAACGAGTTATTAAAAATAGTAGTAGTACTATTCACTTTTAGGTGAGAAAACAAAAACAGTTCAAAAGTTGGAAATTTTTAAACAAAGTTAATGAAAGACACGTGACACGTGCGTGACTGCCACTCTGTCTCCACATGAAAATCTGACTCACGGGTCTGCCTCACGTCGCGTGCAACTTCGCTTTTAATATTCCTCTAATTCTGTCTTTTTAAAAGTTAACATTACTAATTTTAAAAATAAACCCAAAAAAAGAGTTAAGAAGATATTTATTTGTTTCTGGAAGCATATATATATTTTAAGTTTCTATGATGCAAAGTGGTTCAAGTTGTTTTTGAGTAAAACAAAATTCGCATATGAACTCGACGAAATTCTACATGTTACGTTTGTGAAATGTGAACATGTTAATTAGTTGATCGATTGTTTGCATACAAATATTTTTTAAAAAATTAAATCACCGTTACTAATTCATAAAATATATAAGGCCATCCAAAATAAGTTTTTTTTTGTATTTAAATCTATTGATAATTAATTAATTAATAATTTATTTACTGCAAATTGGGAAAGCTTAATTTACTTGTTTAGTAGTAACTTTAGACTTTAGTTAGGTAGAATTAGGGGCGGTGTTGTGTCTCCGTGTAGTTGACCGTTGACTCAGGTTATTTTATTGTTTTTGATTAGCTAATAACATCATGGCTTAAGTATATTATTATTATTGCGTAACGGAAGACAGTTATTTAGTAGTTAATCACAGGTTAAAATCTACTAATATAAAATTAGTGTGTTAAGTGTAAAACTAAACTGATACTGAACCAAGAATCCGGTGGATTCCATAGGCCTAAAAGGCTATGACCTGATAAGACCTAGTTCTAGGGTTGGGGACCATACTGTATTAACCAGTTTTGGTTTTGGATATTTAATGTATTTATAACGAATTTTATAAAACCTTCATGAAAACCGTTTGCGTAAAGTCGAAAACTGTTGAATGGTCGATATATTACTAGAAGAAAAGCGAAACATATAAGTTTAAAATTTATAAGAGCATCCACATTACATATTTGAATTTTAAGAAAATTAGCAATATCTTAAAAGAGGATTGATGTTCGTAGCAAATTTTTTTTATCCCTTAGCAATATTTTCTTCTTCTACATTTTCAGTTTAAAGACAAACATGTGGGCATGTGGCTCAAATTACTTAAGATTTTACTACAGTTTTAACTTTTAACAATCAAATGGAAAAATATTGTGAGCTCGTCACAAAGTTACTTCCACCACCGACGAAGTTAGAGAACATGTTTTTTGTTCATGCATGCTGCATGCAAATATTCAATTTTATAGTAAACTAACATAGTTAATATAATACAAAGTTTTGATATTTTTTGTTAATTGGTTAATAAATGAAAATTATGACATTCCAGTAATATATTACAACAACAAATAATACGAAACTCGAAAAGTTTAGAAGGCTAGTATTTATAACTATGACAGGATTTGCATTTTTTGATCATTGCCGGTCTAAATGACGCACTTCCATGAATTCGCTTGGAAATTATGTTGCATATGTCGGCCACGACGTTTTTTTGCTCCTTAATTCCGTAGTCCAAATCCCTTTTATACGCGGAAAGTATTATTTTATAACATTAGAACTGATAAGTGTAGTTATAAAGTTTAACCAAAAAGAAAAGTGTAGTTATAAAACCTCCATAAAAAGAAGTAAAAATAATCATAGTTATAACAATTAGCATATTAAGAAGATTACACTGAGTTAAACGATATTAGTATATTACTCACACCAAGTAAAACGTACTACATTTTCTTTACCGTTATTAAAATGTCTACTACATGCCTGCACCGCTAATCAAGGCTAATTTTTCATTACCATGCAAACTTTGCATAGTTTAAATGGGTCAATGCAGGAACAATAATATAATAGAAGAAAATCTCAAAAAAAAATGACCAAATTAATTGAACGACAAAGAGAAAATCCAAGTTCGTGACTAAGAAGTGACTAGTCCATATACGTTAGTAGATATAGAGCCCCGCGCTTGAATCTCGACAAGACAAAACCATGAATTAATAAGGAACATGGTCACCTTCACATCACTTCGATTCGGACAAACGTAATATTTTTTATTATATCTTTTAAAAATCTCCTCTTTATAGCTAAACTCTTGTCTTCGATCTCCGAAAGCAACCTTTTGGACCAACGACCTCGAACACACACAAACAGAGTTTATAAACAGTGTTTCAGCCACTATTTAACTATTTCATCTCTACGTTAATCCATGAATATTTTTTATTTTCTCCTTGGGTAATAAAAGCCAATCATGGTAGATATTATTAACCGACCATCTGTGATATCAAATTGCGACAATGTGGGCAAATATATCTGTCATTTACACAGTAAAAGTAGTAAAGGATTCTATAAATTATATACACCAATAATTTGGCCCTCTTGATTGACTCGATGTGTGTATCAGAATTACACTATTTATAAGCTATAGTAATAGAAACTAATTTAGAAAATCCAACTCACATGATGGATATGTCTTAATGCCACCGTTTGTAGACCCCCGGCGTCCACTTTCGATTTTTTGGAGCTTTATTTGTCCATCTATTAGCGGATGGGTTGTTCCGAAAATTTCAAAACACTCGAATCGGTTTTGCGTTTTAGCTCGAGTTTTTCTTCCTCATTTTTTCTTCGTTTGCAATAGTGAAAATTACTTCTCAATGATGCACTTGTTGTACAACCAACATTTTTTCTTTTCAGTATAATTTAACATTTTATTCAAAAAAAAATAAAAAAAATTACTTCTTAATGCCTCATCATTTCGACCCCACATTCACTTTTTATTTTTGGAGCTTATTTTGATCCATATGTAAGTCAATGTGTTGTCCCAAAAAATGTAAATAACCAGTTTCTTTTTTCCTAAATCATAGTATTACAAATTATCTCGAAGACATTTTGACCTCCAACACTAAAACTTAAGAATAAAAGATGTACTAGTATTTTGAGATAAATGACAAATATCTTCTTGAATTAGGTCTTAGCTTGAAGATGAACAAGTGGGAGAGTAGACAAAACGTGGGATAGATTACGAGAAATTCAGAGGTGAAGGAACATAGTAAGAGAAAGGTAGGTTCGGCCACAGCAGATTCCTAGACCGGCTCTCATGCAGCACGATGCTTTATTTTGTATGCCTAACCATGTGACTGCAGTCTCTCCATTTAATTCAGTTGGCCGCTACTTGTTTCTTTGTTTTTTTTTCCTAACCATGGTTAGTTTGTAACACTGGTTAGTGGTTACTCACACACTTGTTACTACTTCCAACCTTTTTTTTCTTTTTTTTTTGTTGTCTTCAAAATGTAAGAAACTTTAATACTTCTTAATATGTTGATTGGTTTTGTCACTTTGTAGACCCCTGATTTTTAACTATTTCGGTAAACTTTTGTAAAACAATTTGGGTTTAAATCTCTCATGTTTTATTAGTTGTACATCTCAGCTAATGACAATAGCTCAAGTTAACGTATCATACAAAACAGCAAAATAGATTCGAATTTGATTTTTTTCTTTTTTCTTTCAGGTAGTTATATATATAACTAATGTATTGCAAATATTTGAAAAACATAAAGTTCAATGAATCTAAATTTGATAATTAGATTAACAAAATCGACATCACATGTATGAAATCGAATTCCTGAATATTCAAAATATTGTGTTTTTTTCATAAGTTCTTGCATGCATTTGCAAACGAAAAAAATCGATTTCATATGTTATATATATATATAGTCGTAGATATGTCGTAAGTACATTTGGGTATGAATATTTGGATAATTCATCATGGGTACTAGATTTCGCTGTCGTTCCATTTGTAAAATATCAGGATTTTTTAAGAAAAAGTTTTATACAAAACTGTATTACATGTTTGAATGAATGATCATACATATATATATTTGTTAAAATACTACTATTTAACACATTAAAAATGACATCCTGGAAAAAATTATATTAAATTTGAAATCTCTACATATTTTTGTGAAATATTTTGAAAATCATGCCAATATATATATGATTATATTCATTCAGTCATGGTGGATCATCATTTTGTACACCAAAACACATTCCCCATTTTCTTAAAAGAAAACTTCTATATATATATATATATATATATACAAATACTACTATTAGATGTGAATATGTAGAAATATTTGAGTCCCATGCGAACTTTACGTAAATATGTTGGGAAACGATTATATATATATAACTCACTTTTCTTATAGAAATAGATAGAACACAAATAGTGTGTGTAAAACTCACACATAATTAAATTCCATAGTGTTTTCGGTTGTTGAAAAACATGGAAAATGCCGAGGAGGTCTCGAATCTGATGTATTTATTTATCAATAATTTGGTAATGTGAAATAATAAACCAAAAAAAATAAAAACAAATCTTTAATGTTGGGAAAGAGATGTGAATGAAGGTACGGTCAATATATAGACAATGGTACGTAAAGCGAAGAGTACATTGCCACCCTGTAAACTCTGTATGCTCTATGTTTTCACGCTATTGATTTTCGCTTTTCCTCTGTCTCTCAACATTTATGTGTTCCATCGGTTAATTCTTGAATCTCGATTGTATTTAATTCCGACAGAATCTTAAAAACAAAACTATTTGATCGTAACACCATTTACGTTTTTCTTCTTCTTTCTTTATTAACAACATGTAATATAACGAGGATTTAAAATCAATGTTAGTGTGTGACTCAACAAATATCTTGGTCCATCAGTTACGTTTTTTTAATTACTCGATTTAATTGGATCATTTAAAGTAATCATCAACGTTTAACAAAAACACAAAATATGGTCCATTTAATACTATTGTATATTTTTGGCTTCTTTTCTCGGTCTCTTGTAAATTCTAATATAAGGAAAACAAACGTTGGACAATAATTTTGATACGGTACAATTATTCCATATGGTCGCTCTTTAAAAACACCCATTTGCAGTTATCTTTTTTCCTGATTTGAAATGGAAATAGACATATATAATATATATATATATATTCCTTTTGGAGCAAAAGTTAGGAAATAAATATATATTCTTCAGAGATTTTATGGCACATTGTATATATCTTAATAATATTCCATAGAATCAATACGGGTCATGAATCTCTCTTCACGATGGAATATATATGATTTATTAAGATGGAATCATGGAATCATATCATTTCTTTTTCACACTAATAAGGAAATTATCATATATATCAGAATCTCTACATTACACGATCCAATCTCAAAAGAATAATATATAATCGGCTTAAAATTCGAAACAGTAATTAAAAAATTTTCACATCTTCTACTCCGAGAAATTTGGGTTACAGATTAGAAGAGACCTTGTCATAATTACTACCCAGTAATTTTATTTAATTACCATCACGTGGTTAAACAAAGATATGTAGCATGCTAACTTATCCGCGCATTTTAGCTATTTTCCACTTAAAACATACTACTGTTTACTAACATACGCTGAGAGTTACAGTTCACACATCTTTTCTCTTCCTTCTTCTTCACTGTATATTAAGAACAATAAGCAATATCAGTTTTTTTTTTCCTCTGATCGAAGCCGCGGGAAAGTTATAATAATATAAAGATATTTTTCGTGAGAGTTGCTCGTTTATGGGAGAATCGTGTCAGATTAATTTCTATTTTTGTTGGTTTAATTTTCCATTTTTAATTTAATAATTTTAAGGAAATATTATTAGAGTGAAAGGAAAAAAAAAAAGATCTTGTGGGTCGCCATTATATATGCAGGTCTTTCTCCAACCTTTTGCTCCTTCTCTCTCAAGTGTCAAGAATCAAACAGTGGCTTAAACCCAAAAAAGGAACATGGGTATGTCTCTTTTTTCTTTCTTTCTTTTTTCTCATTGTTGATTCTTCTTCATACGATTTTTGGGTAAGATATTTCATTATTGGTTATGGGGTTTTCAGTATTTGGTAGTTGCAGGTTAAAGTTTTTGTTTTTCTTCTTCTTCTTGTGGTTTTTTTCTCTGTTAAGCTCTTTTAGAAATTTACCTAGGATTTGATGTCAGTGGTATCTCTCTGTTTATTGGTATTTACAAGAATACAGAGAGAAAGAAGAGATTATTATTCATGGGTTTTGTTCTGATTTTTGAAAGTTTCTGTCTTTGAAACTCACTGATTTTTTTATATTTGGGAATTTTTTGATTGCAGATGTTAGTATGAGTTTTTCACAAGATATGGATAATGAGTATGAGAAGCTGATAAGAAGAATGAATCCACCAAGGTATTAACTTTTTTCTTTCTCCTTCCTTTTTGTTATTATAACTACTTTTAATAGTGTGATATGATTTTGGATAAAAACCTCTGTTTTATTTTCCAGGGTTGTGATTGATAATGACTCTTGCAAGAAGGCAACTGTGATAAGGGTACACTTATAATTTTGGTTTATGTCTATATATCTTGTTTATTCATTTATGTAGACTTGTCCTGAATTTTTTGTTTTGTCTTCTTGATGTTGTTTAGGTGGATAGTGCAAATGAATATGGGATTCTTCTTGAAGTTGTACAAATCCTTACTGATCTTAACCTTACTATCACTAAGGCGTACATATCTTCTGATGGTGGTTGGTTTATGGATGGTATGTTCCGATTGTTAAATTTTCTTTTTTTTTGGATTCTCTTTACTTTAGAACAAGGGATTGATTCTCTTATTCTCTCTGCTACTTGGCAGTATTTAATGTCACTGATCAAGATGGTAACAAAGTCACTGATGAAGTTGTTCTAGACTATATCCAAAAGGTGAGTGTTTTTTTGTTAAACTTGTTATCTTCTTCTTATGTGTGAGTGAGAGTTTAATGAGTGTGTTGTGTTTAATTCTCAGTCTCTTGGGCCTGAAGCTTGTTTCTCCACTTCCATGAGATCAGTTGGTGTCATACCATCAACAGACAGCACGGTTATTGAGTTAACTGGATGTGACAGACCAGGTCTGCTGTCTGAACTGTCAGCTGTTTTGACCCATCTCAAATGCAGTGTCCTCAACGCTGAGATTTGGACACACAACACCAGAGCAGCTGCTGTGATGCAGGTCACAGATGACTTAACCGGGTGTGGCATTTCTGATCCAGAGAGGTTGTCTCGGATCAAGAACCTTCTCAGAAATGTGCTTAAGGGAAGCAACACACCAAGGGAAGCTAAAACCGTAGTGTCTCATGGGGAGGTCCACACGGATAGGAGGCTTCATCAGATGATGTTTGAGGATAGAGACTATGAACACCGTTTGGTGGATGATGATTCCTCTATCCAAGATGAAAGGCAAAGACCAGATGTTTGTGTTGATAATTGGCTCGATAAGGATTACTCTGTGGTCACAGTTAGATGTAAAGACAGACCAAAGCTTCTGTTCGACACAGTCTGCACTTTGACTGATATGCAGTATGTGGTTTTCCATGGAAGTGTTGATACTGAGGGCACCGAGGCGTTTCAGGTAAAGAAATATCCCATTACCATAGAGCAGAGAGTTTCCTTGAATCCATTTACTTATCGGTCTTTGTCTTTGCTTTGCAGGAGTATTATGTGAGACATATAGATGGATCCCCTGTGAAATCAGAGGCAGAGAAGCAAAGAGTCATACAATGTCTTGAAGCAGCTATCAAAAGAAGAGTATCTGAGGTAAATGATCCAGTAATATATAGTGTCTGGTATATACTCTTTCTGTAACTGTCACTGAGAGATCATTGTTTGATGTTTTAGGGATTGAAGTTGGAACTGTGCACGACGGATAGAGTAGGCTTATTGTCAAACGTGACTCGCATATTCCGTGAAAACAGCCTAACGGTCACAAGAGCTGAAGTGAAAACCAAAGGAGGCAAAGCTCTAAACACATTCTATGTCAGTGATGCATCTGGTTACTCAATCGATGCTAAGACCATAGATTCCATAAGACAAACCATAGGCCAAACTATTCTCAAAGTCAAGAACAACCCTCAAGAACAACAACAAAGACAGAAATCGCCTTCTCACGAATCACCGACAAGATTTCTCTTTGGGGGTCTCTTCAAGTCGAAATCTTTTGTCAACTTTGGCTTGGTCCGTTCCTACTCTTGAAGAACAACTTCACTTAGCTGTGAGGTTTCAATCTCATCTAGGTTTTAACTGCTTTAAACTTGAGAAGAATCTGTAAATCTATCGCCAGATATAATCTTAAATTCTTGGTCTAGGATCCAACTTTGGGTAGGGAAAAAAAGACAAAAGAGTTTTAGTTGATGTCATGACTAAGTGTTAAGTGTTAACCTACTCTTCTTGTATATATATCAAATCCTCATTATCTTCTTCTTCAGATTATTATGTCAAATTAAAATTTCCATGACTTGAAACAAAATAACTACAAAAGACATAATTATACTTCATAATTTAGTGATTTATGGGAAGAAATATGATTGAATGATTCCAAACAAACCTCCTAAATTTACACCAAAAAATTATTGGCTTATGATATCGAAAGAAAGACTCTAGCAAATTAAGAGACACCATTTCAAAGATTTTTTTTTGTGAATGAATGTAAAATTAATTCAACCAAAAAAATGTTTTCCATTAAATGTAACTTTTTCTAAAATCTTAAGCTGAAAATAATAGATATAGAGTCTTTAAGAATTTTCTTGAGCCAAACCAAATACATAGCCCAAGTGGAGAATGGATGAACATTACACATAATTGCAACAGATTTTTCATAGTAAATTTGTATAAAGAAATATAATCTATAGCATGTAACAAAAATGAACATGTGAGGGGGGGTGTAGATATTGTCACCACCGAACACTTTATGGGGCGTGAATACTGAAACTATGTCGATGACAATGTGTGTATGATAGATTCTCGAGTCACATGTTGAGACCAACAAAGTGATACACCTCCCCACCACCACACACCGCCCATTTAGTTTTCCACATTCATTGATAAATGTTACATATTTTTTGGCTTTTCAATTTGAAATTTCTCAGAATTTACTAAACTAACATATATATATATATTGACATGTGACTCGTCTCAATTACATGGCTTTCAGTGTGGGTTTAGGATTCTTCATGGCAGAGGAAATCTTTTAACTTTCAGAGATTGTCTTTATAAATTATGAGATTGCAGACTATCCCACATGCATATTTAACAACATTGTTTTTGAGTTTTAGTTTTCTCCAACTACAAAAAAAATGAATGATCTACAAAAATTTCATTTTCTTCTGATTATTAGAGATTAATGTGTGTTTGGCATGAGTGGTCGAATTTTATATACGGTAATAATAAAATGAGTTTTCTAAGTTTGAGAATATAAATAACAATAAGAAGAAGTAATTTTGTTTCATCTTTCACGGGTTAAGCTTAATGATTTATTCTATTTTATAGTGTGATTTGATTCAAAACATCTAAACTGTGTGAGATAGATGTAGTGAGAATTATACATTTTCCGATTTTCGTCTAGAAGATATGACGAATTAGCTAAAACCTAAAAATAAATACACGGCCGTACGCGGCCACATGTTGCCAACGATAACGCATTCCTCATGCCAAAATTAAAATTCTCATCTAATATAAGAAGACTAAACATAAAAATTGATTAAGAAAAGAAGAAAAACACACTAAGCATACTTCCCATTATAATAGATCTCATATCTATCCAATCCATTGACCATTGACCAGTTTTTTTTCTTGTTTGTTTTTTTTGCCATATTGAGTCAATACAGGCACCACCACAACAACCACACTTTCACCCAATTTCTATTTTTCTTACGTTTAAAAAAAAGGATTTTCTTCTTTATATTTATCCATACTATTAATTACTCTATTAAAATCCTCACGCTAAGCAACCCCTAATTTCGTTATCAGCTTAAAACCCTTTAAAAGGAAAAAAAAAAACATTCAACATTTTAAAACATCAACAAACCCAAACACCAATCCACACACAAAACAAGACTTGATACATTATTATCAAGAAGCAAGAAGCAAGAATGGAGGATTCAGGACGTAAAGGAGATCCATTTCCAGGTTTTGAGATGAGAGTTCACAACGACGATTGCGTTTTCCGACGATCTCTTAGCTGCCGGCTTCAGAGAAGAGCTCCTTGTCCTCTTCTCTTACCACCAAGACCTCCTCCTTCAGCGGAGGCTCCTTCTACTACGACAGGTGTTTCTACGTCTACGTTTTGTCAAAACGGCACAGATCCGATCCCTCTCTTGTCTCCTCTCGTCCTTCCTTCGATGCTTCAACCTAATCCAACCACCACCTCTCACTAATTCTTCTTTTGTCTAGATTCCTTCTTCTTTCTTCTGTAATGACTATTTTGAAACTCTTTTTTTTATTGAAATTTTCAACATATTAACGTAGATACAAATCTGTTATTGTCTCTATACAAATTTCACAAAGATCGTCTTCTCTCAATCTTGATTATACTGAAGATTTTATTTTGTTAACACATCATTTATAGTTTGTACAAATACAACTAGATTTTAACCCGCGGTATACCGCGGAACGATTTATTTTTAAAAATAATATATATTGAAACTTGCAAATTTTATTTTTACAAAATATTTATATTTTACAGTTTATAATTGTTATTAAGTAATAGTACACCACGAATTCATGAGACAGTTGTTAAAAAAACTGAAGTTTTGATCCCTATTAAAACAGCATATTTTATAATTTTTTAAAATTTTATAAATATTGATTCAAATACATCCACCATATAACCCAATTCCAAAATAAAACACGTTCTGTAATTTCTTTACCCGTNCCATGATTTTTTTTTTAAGTAGTAATTTTNAAAATTTAAGAATTATNTTTTATATATAAAAGTTTTGCAAATTGTATCATTCTCTAATACATTTATATTTTATAGTTTAATTTTATATATAGTAATATTATACATACNACATAACATTTTTNGTTTTATATAATTTTTTCTAAATTAGGATGATTTGATATGTTTAATATTAGTGGTCTTAAAAAAATAATAAATTAAAGATTTAACCCATATTGAAANGGTNNATTAAATTAATTAAAATTTAGATATCAAATCTTATATGTTGATTTTGATTGGCTATTATTTTTGGAAATTAATAATGTATTTCGTTTTTTAATTAATT
>Ga0041059_1001058_pt1 | contig 21862 bp, 22 predicted proteins | sample AraColnosormetaG_FD_56232 | JGI IMG/M metagenome (GOLD analysis project Ga0041059, IMG submission 56232) | Arabidopsis roots microbial communities from North Carolina, USA - Col MF nosort | ecosystem: Host-associated > Plants > Roots > Unclassified | place: USA: North Carolina | collected... | reverse complement strand
TCTTTTTTTTTTTTTTTTTTTTTCTCACAACCATATCTGTATATATGCAGGAAGCTTTTGACATTGTTCAAATCCCTAAAGAGCATCAAGAGAGGGCATTTGCATTGCTTGCAGCAGTGTTGTGGCTAGGAAATGTATCTTTTCGAGTTACTGACAACGAAAATCATGTGGAGGTGGTAGCGGATGAAGGTAGAATCTACTGTCTTAATTTTACAAAAACTATAACGTCGTGATGTTTGCTTACCAATTGGCTGTTATTTCTTACAGCTGTCGCCAATGCCGCTATGTTAATGGGCTGCAACACAGAAGAGCTTATGGTGGTTTTGTCCACCCGTAAACTTCAAGCTGGTACGGATTGTATTGCTAAAAAACTGACATTGCGGCAGGTAATGTTTAATAGTGTCATCGTTCTTGCTACTTGTTTTCATATACATCGATCATTAGGTGATGTATGAGTTGCTGAACCGTTTTCACTTACAGGCAACTGACATGAGGGATGGAATAGCAAAATTTATTTATGCAAACCTATTTGACTGGCTTGTTGAGCAAATAAACATTGCATTGGAAGTCGGTAAATCACGTACAGGAAGATCTATAAGCATCCTTGATATATATGGGTTTGAATCATTTAAGGTTAGTAGTACCCATATCTGCTCTAGATTTTTACTAATCTCTTTTCTCATTGAATCCTGCGATGATGATTTGTTTATCCTTGGTTTCAGAATAACAGCTTTGAACAATTCTGTATAAACTACGCAAATGAAAGATTGCAGCAACACTTCAACCGGCATTTATTTAAACTTGAACAAGAGGTGGTTTTTCTTTGTGTAAATGAAATACTAAATGCGTGCTTTTTGCGTTGCTGCTTCATTAAACATTATTTTCTCTGCTCAGGAATATGAAGAAGATGGAATTGATTGGACTAAGGTCGAATTTGTAGACAATCAAGAGTGCTTAGATCTAATTGAGAAGGTAATTAATGGCCTGCCACAGTTTGTATTCGTTGTCTTATAAGGACCTTCTGACATTATTTTAAAGTAATATCTTGCATATGTTTGCTTGTGCAGAAACCAATTGGTTTGTTGTCTCTACTAGACGAGGAATCAAATTTTCCAAAAGCAACTGATTTGACCTTTGCCAACAAGCTCAAGCAACATTTGAAGACCAACTCTTGCTTCAAAGGAGAGAGAGGTCGAGCCTTCAGAGTTAATCATTATGCTGGAGAGGTCAGTTGATTCCTTTAGCTCAAAAGCCAGACTCTGCATACTGATTAGGTTTTATACGGAACTGATTTTGTGCAACTTTTCGTGTACTTATGGCGGTTTTGTTGGAATGATGATTTTGTTTACAGGTTCTCTATGATACAAATGGCTTTTTGGAGAAGAACAGGGATCCGTTACCTGCTGATCTTATCAATCTTTTATCATCATGCGACTGCCAGTTGCTGAAATTGTTTTCAACTAAAATGCGTGGCAAATCGCAAAAGCCACTTATGTTATCGGACTCCACGAACCAAACTGTTGGAACAAAGTTCAAGGTAAAGAAGCTTGAATCCTGCTGTTTTGAATAAGTTGCAATCTTCCGCGTGTCATATTGCATATCTCATGTTAAATTATCTCTACAGGGTCAACTTTTCAAATTGATGAACAAGTTAGAGAACACAAGTCCTCACTTCATTCGATGCATAAAGCCGAATTCAAAGCAGCTTCCCAGAGTTTATGAAGAGGATCTTGTCTTACAACAGCTTAGATGTTGTGGCGTGTTGGAAGTTGTTAGAATATCAAGATCTGGATATCCTACTCGTTTGACACATCAAGAGTTTGCAGGAAGATATGGTTTCTTATTGTCAGACAAAAAGGTCGCTCAGGATCCTCTGAGCGTATCAATTGCTGTTCTGAAACAATATGACGTTCATCCTGAAATGTATCAAGTGGGTTACACAAAATTGTACCTCCGAACTGGACAAGTAAGCGATTCTTTAAGCAGAGATTTAGAGGCTTTTTCCTGATGTTGTCGATACAATTCTTATGTACTCTTCTTCAAATTTTCATAGATTGGGATCTTTGAGGATCGGAGGAAAAAGGTTCTTCAAGGCATAGTGGGCTTACAAAAGCATTTCCGTGGTCACTTGTCTCGTGCATACTTCCAAAATATGCGGAAAGTAACATTGGTTCTTCAGTCATATATACGAGGTGAAAATGCCCGAAGATTGTTTGACACTGAAGCAAAATTCCATGCGGATTCTGTTTCTGAAGCAAGCACAGATGAGTTGAGTGCAGTCATACACTTGCAATCTGGTAAGCCGCACTATCTTCTTTGGTAAACTAAAGATTTTGGATAGTGTTTTTGAGGCTCATCATCATTTTTCTTTGTTGCAGCGGTTCGTGGATGGTTGGCTCGCAAACATTTCAATAGTATGCAAAGACAAAAAGAACTACGCAATGTGGCGACAAAATCAAAGAGGAAAGCTGGCAGGAGGATTTCAGAAGACAAGGTACTTGCTATCAACATGAAGATTGTCTATGTCTGAATTATATTATTATTACACTTTTAACTTTCTCTCCTTTCCAATTCAGGATATTCCTCTGGAGCAGCCACAAGTTCAACCAACATCTATGTCTGATCTCCAGAAACGGATTTTGAAATCTGAAGCAGCTTTATCGCAGAAGGAAGAAGAAAACACAGCTTTGAGAGAGCAGTTGAGGCAATTTGAGGAGAGATGGTCAGAGTATGATATAAAGATGAAGTCAATGGAGGAAACATGGCAAAAGCAAATGTCATCATTGCAGGTCAAATGTTTACCTGGTTATGAAAGTCCATTCACTTACTGCATCAGCAAAGTTTTCTGAAATGTTTTTGCATCATGTCTTTTTGCAGATGAGTCTTGCCGCCGCTAGAAAGAGTCTAGCTGCAGAGAGCATTACGGGTCAAGCAGGAGGAAGACAAGACACATCGATATCACCTTTCGGTTATGACTCAGAGGACACGATGTCTACTGGAACTCCGGGAGTAAGAACTCCTACTAATAAGTTCACAAACGGAAACACTCCTGAACTCAGAATCAGAGAGCTCAACGGAAGTTTGAATGCGGTTAATCATCTTGCAAGAGAGTTTGACCAAAGGAGACTCAATTTCGATGAAGATGCAAGAGCTATTGTGGAGGTGAAGCTCGGACCTCAGGCAACTCCAAACGGGCAGCAACAGCAACATCCAGAAGATGAATTTAGGAGACTGAAGCTAAGATTTGAGACATGGAAGAAAGATTACAAAGCTAGATTAAGAGATACTAAAGCAAGACTCCATAGAGTAGATGGTGATAAAGGTCGTCACCGGAAATGGTGGGGAAAAAGAGGCTAGGGGTCTTATTACTTATTAGTGTGTGTGGAATCTTCATCCACTTAGCTTTGTATTAGTATCACGATCCCAAAATGTTAGATTAAGAGCATTGTAGATTTAGCTGTGAGAGACATGTATTTTTGAGACTTCTTCTGTGCATAGCAAATAGAAGATTTGTAATTTGAGAGGAACAAGAAAGGTTATGTTCATATCATTACAAGAATCACATCAAGACTTGAAAATTTAAGCTCCAGGTGCAAACTTAGTTGCGAAAGCCCACGCATTGTTAGCAACAGGGTTGTCAAGATGGTCAAGGAGATTCTCCAAAGGACCTTTTCCAGTAACAATGGCTTGAACAAAGAAGCCAAACATAGAGAACATAGCCAATCTTCCGTTCTTGATCTCTTTCACCTTAAGCTCAGCAAAAGTAACTGGATCATCAGCGAGACCCAACGGGTCAAAGTATTGCCCACCGGGGTACAAGTCGTTGCCTTCGCCAACACCATCAAGACCGTTGATGCGGAAACCTTCAACCAAACCCATGAGGATGACTTGGAAGCCAAGGACGGCTAAAATGCTCTGAGCATGGACTAGGTTTGGGTTGCCTAAGTAGTCCAAACCGCCTTCGGAGAAGATTTGTGAACCGGCTTTGAACCAGACTGGTTCTTTGAAGTCCACACGGACCCACTTTTGAAGAACTTCAGGGGTTATGCAACCAAAAGCTCCCAACATTGCCCATCTCCCATGGATCACCTGCAAATGATGATTAGTTATTTACTCTGTTTTTACATTGAGTGAGTGAGATTTAGAGACTAACCTCAAGAGCTCTGTTTTTGGCAAAGGCTTCAGGGTCTGCGGATAAACCGGCGGTGTCCCAACCATAATCGCCAGGGAATTCTCCGGTGAGGTAAGACGGAGTTTGAACGGAAAAGGGTCCTAAGTACTTCACTCTGTCAGGTCCATACCAAAGATCATTTCCCTTCACATAGACATTTTACGTGAAAGTCAGACACAAACTCAAGAAGAAAGATGAAACACCTTTAATATGACGAGATTAAGACCAAAAAGAAAACAGACCATAGTGTACTTGGGAGATCCGAGAGAGACAACATCACGAAGGGGGTTAAAGCTTGAGGCTTTAGTCTGGCCAAGGAATGTTGTTGGGGTAAGAACACTGCTTGAGCTCGTGAATGTTGATGCCATTGTCTCTCTCGGCTTGAGCTTTTCTTTTTTGCTTAGTGTTGTTGTTCTTCTTGTTTTGCTGTTTGGTGAAAGTATTGGTCTCAGGGACTTTGACTTTTATGTTAGTATTTTGTGGATGAGAAGAGAGGTGGGAGAATCAGAGATGGGATATAGATAGAGAGTGAGATGTTGGGATTAGCCAATCAGGAAACAGCTTTGGATTTGAAGTATCTCTAATTCCATCTCTTTTTTATCCATATTTCTTTTCTGGTTGCCCATTTAAGTTTTTTACTCTTTATTTTATAATGTTTTATTTTTTTTCCTATAAACTATGATTTAGATGTAAAATGTAATATTAGTTAAATTATTCGAATTTCCAATATTAATTAGATTGTCCCAAATTATTTGAATTTCAAATGTAAAATTAGGGATTAAATTATTGGCTAAGTAACTTGTTGGTTACTACAGTTTTAGACTTCTTACTGACGTTAATCATATTGCCTCATTCATCAACAACGTAACCTTAAAAAGAGCAAGAAAAAAAAACACTACAAAATTCTCTGTACATCATCTCACAGAACTCTTGTTAGTACTAATTTCTCTTCTTCAGAAGTTGTTCCGCTTGAGAGGTCGCTAGAAAATAACAGAAAAATGAAGCTTCGTTGTGATGTCAGAGATTGGGGTTTGATATGTATTTATCTTCTTAGAGCTCCATAGTTCCTTGTAACCTGCATATTCAAATTGTACTATTAAGTGAGCTTTGATCTCAAATGGTTAACAACAACTTACTAAAACCTGCTAATAAGCAGCGAAAGAAGGGAAAATAGATGTGATTAACAAACCCGAGGCTGAGATTTGTTAAGCTTCTTTTCTCTGTCTTCATCATCTTCGTCCTCGTCATCGTCTTTGCTACTGAGTAGCCTATTAAGTGAAGAAGAGCTTTCGTTTTTTCTACCACGTTTTGAAGTCCCAGAACCTCTACCTCTGCCTCTCTTAGTAGTAGCTGGTCTTTTACGTCCTTTGCCTTTAGTGCTCTCATCGTCCTCCTTTAGTGGATATCAAACAAGAATCAGGAAAAGTAAAAACGCAAAATTTACTTCAAATAGAGAAATAAGAATGCCAAAAGTTATATGTTGTCAAGTTTTTACATGGGCTTTCTTATGGTAGTGAACAAATGAATAACAGTGTAAGGAATAGTCCATACCGAACTGCTGTCAGGTTTGTTAAAATCTTCAGGCTCGACTTCTTCGCTTGAAGGAGAATCTACATCATCTTCTCCAATGGTGGAAGCACTTTTGAAGGCAGCTGAAGCAGCAGCCGAAGCAGATCTATGAAAGACAAATTAGGGACATAACATTAGCTAGCTAGTGATGCCAATCATTTCCTTGCACGTCCGTGAATCCTACCCTAAACTGGTTAAATGTGCTGTCAAAAAGTTACCTTTGAGACTGGCGGAAACCAAGAGAACTATCAAGAGTGGTTTGCTTCATCGCACTTGAGGCCTTACCACGGCCTCGTCCTCTGGTTGGGGCTTTAGCTCTACCACGAGTTGTATTAGCAGTGGATGAACCTCTTCGTCCTCTAGTGGGAGGAGCTAAACCAGACATCTGAGTTGTGTCTTCATCATCACTGAACGAAGCATTCGCGATGCCACTGCTTCCTTTTGTCAAATTCTGTACCAATCTCAGGTAGAAAATAGCACTGTGAGAAACCAACGGAAGGACAGAGGCAAGGAAAATCTAAAAAAGAGAATTTAAACCTCTGAAGTCAATCCAGTGGATAAAAACTGTGAGGAACCAGTGGGTCGAGTGGACCTATCTTTCAAGCGTTCCTGCACGAACAATAATGCAAGTGAGATCAATATTCTGCTGGTTCTCATAATCTGCGGCAGAACTAACTGAATCTATATCTTCTTGCCTCTAAGCACTCTCCCACTTTAAGAATCAAGTCATCTTCCTCAAATTTCTTGGCATCTGAATCCTTTGCAAGTTTACCCTGTACAAAAAGAGGGAAGAGATAAATCATAAAAGCAATAACAAGGACGTGCTACGAAATAAAAATAATATCCTATGCAGAACTTTGTATTGAATGGTGAAGTAAAAAATAGTACATACACGAGTCTCTTGAAGATTGTACTGAACGCATGAGTAGAAGGCTAGTTTATCATCCTTGTTCACAAAATTGTGAAGAGCAACATCCAGATCGTTAACTGGAAGGATCTCCATTTTCTGCGGAAGAAAATAGAATGATCATCCCATAGTGTACTCATGCCCATTTGGTAACTACCCAAGTCTATATCATTCTGTGGCAAAGTTCTACAGGGGTTGACGATAATAACACAATCATAAGGAAAGAAGGTTGCAGGATGTACCAGGTTGCTTTCAGCTACTAAAGCTTCTATATTCTGCTGGTTCAGTTCTTCTGGACGAAGCCGCTCAGAATCATCGATGTTGGCTGTGAAATGGAAGATTGAAATATATCATAACTGGATCACTGGACAACCATCAGGACATGCATCATTGCCATTCAATTCACTAGACAAAAAAATTATCAAAATGGCAAATTTCCAATATATACTAACTAGAGATAATCCATAAGATTCGCAAAATTTTGATGCTATAGGTTACACACGAAGAAACATGAACTATAACAAGAAAAGTGGAACAGAAAGAAAATTAACACTCAATACATCAATATCAAGCTCCACACAACAGAAAGTTAGTAGTCATGATATATATGACGAGAATTATAATACCGACAATAAAACAACAAAGGAGGTTATCATAGGCCCATATTGTTCTACATTACTATATCTCAGATACACTACTTAACCGTAATTTTTGCCAGATAAGCTATTACAAGTTAGAGTAAAAGCACGTGCATCAATCTAATCCAAACAAAATTGTATAAATTACTAGTACACCAATGCCCTTACCTTCGCTCCGACCCTTCTTAGAAGCCTTGGAAAATATCAAAATGTCCTGGGGATTTGCAACCTGTAAGTGTTTGGGACTTTGTCATTAGTTAGCCAACATTCAAAGAAGTATGGTGACCATCATGTTACAGTAACTAATTTCTAGGTACCTTTCCCACATATTTCTGTCCAAATCTTTGAGGATTTATCGTCATAAATCCAGAATAATCTACCTGAAAGATGAAGCAGATCTTAGTCTTTTGTCAGTCATTTAATATTCTTAATAACAATTATCTGTTTGTGGCTATGGGTGTGCATGCATCAAACTGGCAAAGCCTAGCCTCTAGAGTTGGGTTAGAAAATAAAGGTTTAATTATATGAGTGTTGCTAGAATTTGCAGCAGTTTGAAGAAAACTTGGAAACAAGTTACCTTGATTCGAACCAATGGGAGTTTGATCTCTGATCTGTTAACAGCTTTTTTGCTAGCTTTCTCTATTAGATTTCTGACCTAACAATTTTGTAGATATTAGTAGAGACATTCAGTGACTGGTTATTCAAAAAGGGCAGGAGAAAAGATATCCACATGAACTATGAGAAGAGGGAATAGGTACCACTTTATCCAAGTGTTCCAGAATTGAGTTTTGATCATTGGGATCAATATCACTTTCATCCTTTAAAACAATCTGCACTTTGAAAATATGTAAGCAAAGAAGTCTGCCACCACCATAACATATTAAGGAAAAGTAAACTTTACCTCTGTATACTCAAAAGGCCTCACAGATGTCAAAGGTATCTTCGTAGGACGATATTGATTTCCCTGTAAGTCATATATTTTAAGTCACTCAAGCTTACATGCTTGATTGAAAAGGAGGAAAAAAGACCAGAAAATGAAGTACGAATAAAGTGAAGATGAAATTTCAGATTGTTTGCTGAAGAACCTTGATTTCTAAGAGAAGAACATGTTTTGGCTTCGATTCCCCATCAATAAGTGATGTTGCCACAGAAGATCCTGGTTGTGTGATGTGGAAGCCCATTCCAGATACCTCCTTCAAAAGTTTAATAGCTTTTAGCTCAAAGAGGCAAGTAACATTGTGGCTCACTCTTATTTAAATGCAATAACTCCAAAAATCAAATTTTTCATGGACCTGGGGGTCGATTAGGCATTCATGCTCATGGCCCCACACAATGAAGTCGAGGAAACGTGGAAGAAAGTGCTCACTTATTGCATTTTTGGGGTTTGATTTCACCCTGCAAGTCATATGAATACAGTATCAAATTTTCTGATACAGAATGAGTAAGAAAACGATCTAAAAGATGTTATAGCAATGGAATCAACCTATTTTGATGAAGCACCAGAATGTTGAACCAGTCAGAAACATCACATCCTTCTTGAACTTCAGGCCTCATCCATTGGACAGCATGTGGGGTCTGTGAAACCAATAAATATTAACACAATTAACAATTGTATAGCAAAAGGTGAGGGTCCTCTGGATTACCTGAAACATTCTATTGAGACGTTCATCCCTGATGTTTCCTAAACCATAGAGAGCCACGGTTGTTGAGCCCTAAACATTAATTTGATTAAATGATAGTCCAAGAAGTCAGGGGGAGCCAGGTGTCTAGGTTAGAAATTCTTTACACCAACCTTCTTCATAAGTATAGGGTAGAGAGTAATCTGGCCAACACCAGAACCACCAAGAACCATCTTTCCAAAATAGTTCACAAGGTTGCATGCGGAAAGAATATCAATTGCAGAAAGATTGTCCTGTAGCCATAAGAGACATAGAACAAAAACACAATAAAATACCTATTCACTAACTAATCCAGTTCTATATACCTATTCAAATGAGTTTGCATAACAAGAGCATGCAGATGTAAGTGATGTACCACTCCGGCTGGATCATCATGGTTTCCATGAATACTGAACACGGGCAAGCCTACATTGAAGTGTGGATCCTCGTAATTGACTTGACCAAACCTGTAGCCAGAAAATAATGTCAAGGGATTAATAAGAATACGTAGATCTATACACGAATTTGAGCCAATTTGCCAATTAATTAGTTCAGTTGAAATTATTTCCTGTTATGATTAGATTAATAGCAGAAAGGATAGAGTCTCACGCATTCTGAAAATTTACTGTCTGGTCGCTGACTACTTGAAACTGCACTGGTTTATCATTCAGACAGTGGCGACGAAGAATTTCAATGGCTTTAACTAACGTAGTTCTAGAGGGTTTATTCTCATGAAAAAGATCACCTCCGAGGAGTAAGAAGTCCACCTGTTTCAAAAGAGTGAAAAAAGAAGATATGAAACTTTCTGAGAATTCTTCCTCGCAATTGGTTGAATTTTTGTTAAAATTAGGTAGAACACTGTTTACTACTCATAATATTGGGAGAAGATTTTTATTTAAGATAATATGTTAGATGATTCAAACGCAAGATAATACTGGCAAGGGATAGATACTGAATACCAGACCTGTTTCTCCTCAGCTATAGAACATATCTCTTCGAAAGCCTTAAATGAATCATGCCGCCTAATTTCATCCTTCTCCATGTAGCCCAAGTGGCAATCAGTTGCAACAAGTACTCGAAGTGTATCACTAAAATCCTCCCTGTCAAGTTTTACAATCATACACTGACACTCATAAGTTTTTCAAAAAACAAAATGAAAAAAAAAAATTGTTCATTTCAATAAAGCTTTAGACATCTAGTTTTCCTATAGTCAGTATCCATTAATACACAGCTGGCGCAGCATATATATCAGAGTTAAACATGTATAAATATATCCATGAAAGAGTGTAAAGACAAATCCAAAAGCTGACCTAGACATGATGCCAAGTGTTTGCAGCTCAGTAAGTAAACCTGAAAAAGACCAAAACGAAAAATTTACATGATCTCATACTAAGAAAAGTAATCTCAGATAAGAATCAAGCACATATCTTTGATTGAATCCATTCAGCCTTTATTACTAAAACATACTGAAAAAAAGCTAAAACCCTAAAGAATGTGGATTTGATAAACCAAAATCGTCATTTAGTTCCTAAAAACAACAGAAATCAGGTCTGAAATTGATTCTATGAATAGAAAACCTAAGTAACAAAATCAAAACCCGAGGATCAAAATCACTCGGATTTGAAAGCGAAAATGTACTTCAAAGTTGGCTAGAAAATTAGAAATTAAACAGTTTCAATACTATAAAATGAAGCTCCACTAAAGGATTTCTCCTAAATCCGAAAGCCACTAACCAAATTTAATCACTAGGACTGTTTCGAGAAATTTCTTTAGTTCTCGCATTTTCTCAGCTGTGTGGAAAATAGAACCCTAACCTGGTATTCAAACGGATTAAAGTGAACCGACGGAGCTCCGGTGACCGGAAATAGAGAGAATCCGACGGAGGTAAGCGAGACTATGATTAGGAGAGACAGGCGCGGGGAATTTCAAAGCGAGAGGCGACAGAGAGAGAGTGAATGACCAAAAATTTAGGGAGACGAAAGTTCTAAAGGAATATATATTTACATGTATGGTCCCTCTTTTAGTTTCGTTTTGTCTTAATATACCCAAACTTTAAAATGTTATACGGTTTGATTATTCATGAAAATCAAACGGTTCATAATTGGTTTGGTTCTGGTTTTTTCCAACTCGAGGCCACTATAAATGCTTCACCCAATCTTAAAAATGGGCTTAAGGCCTCGGCCCATTTTATTTTATTTTGCTTTTATATATTATTAATATCATGATAAATAGAGGGAAAATAACTAAAATAATTCAGGAAATATGCCAAAGAGAATAACAGCGAATATGTATAGAGAAACGGTCTAAAAACAATTTGATATAATAATAATGAAAGAGAGATAAAAGAGTGAGAAGATGGAATATGAGGTGGGGAGAGGTTAGAGAGAGTGATGGTTAGAATTGCCATATGTAAGAGATGTACTTATTCTAAGAAATGACAAATTACTATGTTGGAGTTTAGTGAACAAAGAAGCTCAAAATACTTTTATTACATAACAACCCAACAAAAATGAACATTTCATGTGACTCATGCCAAACACATATCTTCTATCTTCCACTTTTTTCTATTATATAATTCGTTTTTATATGCTGAATTAATAAACTCCATGTGCTTAAGAATATATGAAATAAGTATACTGTTTACTGAAGTTTTTGTGTGTCGCTAAAATTCATTACGTCACTCACATATCCAAATTATCATGCATGAATCCAAATCAAGCATGCATACAGATTAACCCTATTTGGTCTTGTTGTCTACGAGTTGGTAAAAACCAGTCCTAAATTTATCGCTTTCTCATTTGATTATATTATATGAGCACCTATTTCTTCTCGAAAAAATTGCGTCTATCTAATGAATACAATGTCTAGTGTTTTGTTTTAACAGTGTTATGTTCACTGTTGAAACCGTTATTCTATTCAAGTTAATGTATCGGTAAAAGTATATATACACATGTATATAGTGGTTTATTCTTCAATTAATAAATATTGCACATCTCTTAGATACAATTAGCTTATATGGTACAATTTCAGTTTTCTGTTAGTATTTTTGTTTCAGCTGTTTTTTTTTTTACTAATTTAACGGGATCAATAATGATGATATCATACATTATTGAATCGACAAGGATCACATTCAACATCTAGATGTTTGTTTGCTTCTTATATTATATATATGGTACAAAAAGCTCTGAAAAAAAAAATAAGAAGAAAAAAGAGTTCAAAATCCTTAAGGAAAAAAATTCCTTCGATGGCGAAAGAAAATAACAAAACGTATTATCAAGAAAAACAAAAGTACCAAAACTTGTTTCCTTTTTTTTCTTAAAAAAAGACTCTCTCTCTATTTATTTGCTTCGAACGTATCTACGATTCTACGAATGAGACCAAACTATTCAAACTCATTATGCTTTTACGTTTGTCAAATTACATGAACACCCCTTAGCCTCAAGTTTTGACTGGGATACCAAAAAAAAACTAAACACTGACTTTTAACTTTCATTATTTGTAGAAATGATTATAGAAGAAACAAAAGGACTCATTTGTATTTCAAGAAGTTGTTTTTAGTGTTTAATCAAATACTACTGGCATTAGTGTTCATTTTGTTTTTAGCTAGGTGTTCTTTTTTCCCTTGCAAACTCTATATTAAAGATAGTGTTTTAGGCATTTCCTAACATATAGAAAGACTACAACTGTTCTTTGTCTTTACATTTCTTTTGTATTCATAACTTAGAATGATCCTTCACTTTCCATGTTTGGTACATGAATGTTACATGTTTGTGCTTATAATTGCTGGTCGTTGCTACTAATCAATTACTTTCAATCGTATAATAATTCTTCTTCAACATACTAAACTCCTAATTATATAGTTTCTTATTAGTATAACAAAAACTCGCAAGGGTATAATGGTAATTTGAATAGCACTATGTCATTTCTTTTACATTTTTAGAAAATTCTTCTTCATAATTAAGACAACGTTCATCTCCAAGATTTCTCTCCATTGTCGACCTTCACAAAATAACTATCTCTCTCTGTGTTGCATGCGTTAGTACTTTCAATGGCCACAGAACAAGAATTCACACGCGCATCACGCTTCTCACGTGACTCAAGCAGCGTTGGATATTACTCAGAAGAAGATAACACGGAGGAGGAAGATGAAGAAGAAGAAGAGATGGAAGAAATCGAAGAAGAGGAGGAAGAAGAGGAAGAAGAAGACCCACGTATAGGGCTCACGTGCGGAGGAAGAAGAAACGGGTCAAGTAATAACAACAAATGGATGATGTTGGGTCGAATACTTGACCCGAGATCCAAATGGGTTCGAGAATGGAACAAAGTCTTTCTCCTTGTATGCGCAACGGGTCTATTCGTAGACCCACTTTTTCTCTATACCCTATCAGTGAGCGACACGTGTATGTGTCTCCTCGTCGACGGTTGGCTTGCTCTTACCGTCACTGCCTTACGCTCCATGACCGATCTTTTGCACCTTTGGAACATTTGGATTCAGTTCAAGATTGCTCGCCGGTGGCCTTATCCCGGCGGAGATAGCGACGGCGATACCAACAAAGGAGGAGGGACACGTGGCTCTACGAGGGTTGCTCCACCTTACGTTAAGAAGAATGGGTTCTTCTTCGATCTCTTCGTCATATTACCATTACCTCAGGTTAGTAATTAACCAATATTTTAATATTCCTATTTTAAAGAAAACTGATTTAATTGTTTTGAAGTGTCTTTTATATTAGATGTAATCATTCGTATGAGCTTCTATCTTAATTTCTTCCTAGACTACAGAACAATCCATGGAGAAAATTTCAAAATTTATACCAAAAAAAGAAACTCATCGTGCAAAACTATGTGAAGTTTTGGATTAGTTAAAATATTGCTTACTTATTATATAGTTATAATATGCCAAAATTAGATGTAGATCAAGTGGTTGTACTGAGATGGTTCCATTATATTAGTCGAGGCAGATTTTTCATTTTATATGCACACATAACACATTTAAATGTTCCAAAGTTTACTATCATTTAGATAGTGACTAAACTTCAAATAAGATTACAACTACTAATACTGTTTAAAGGCATAATCATAGTAATCAAATCTTAGTACAAATCTAAAATTGAGTAATCTAGAAAAAAAATTATAACTAAATAATTATATGGTCTGAAAGAACTCTCACTTAGTCTGACCTAATCATGTTCGTGTGTGGACCAAAAATAATACAGTTCATTCGTTTTCAGTTATCTATTCGTATTGTACATTTTTGTTTTCTTGTTACAATTATTTAATTAAAAGTTATGAATAAATATTGTGAGCAGGTGGTGTTGTGGGTAGTGATACCTTCTCTTCTAAAGAGAGGCTCTGTGACTTTAGTGGTGTCAGTTTTGCTTGTAACATTCCTCTTCCAATATCTACCGAAAATATATCACTCAATCCGCCATCTCCGCCGCAATGCTACTCTCTCGGGTTACATCTTCGGCACCGTTTGGTGGGGCATTGCACTCAACATGATCGCTTATTTCGTCGCGGCTCATGTAAGTTATTTGATAAACTGTTTTGTATTGCTTAACATATTGGTAAATACAAAATTTCAATAGCTATGTCAATAGCTACTGTAAAAAAACTCTAGTTAGATGCTTTTAATGCTTCATTTCTTGTGTGGAAAGTTTTAGAAAAGTTAATTCAATGAGAAAGTGTTGATTTTCAGGTGCCAAATAATTATATTTTATAAGGTTTTGATTGTAAGATTATTTAAGATATCATACCTAAAATATTTTCACATGGACCTTTTCCATTGCTGTGGGAGTCTTTTAAAAGAAAAGAATACATCAGAAAATGCCAAAATAAGAATAGATTTGTTAGGAGGAAGGTATGATTCTTTCCATCACAAAGTCGCAATCAAATTATTTGATGAAACTAAACACAACGTGCCTTGGTTTTACGTATGATTAATTTACGAAAGTCTTAAGTTGTAATTATTAAATATGCAATCATTAGCTTCTTGTTTTCAAATACTATAAATTTAACGGTTCATTTTTATTTTCCCTCAATGACTCATCAACTTTGACTTAACATCATACGAGAATTTAATCAATCATTAACCGTACAACAAATGCAATCAATTATAAATTTATAATACAAATCCAAAATCTATTAATCTGCCAAAATTATGTGTTACTAGCTATTAATTATGAACTACAGGCGGCAGGAGCGTGTTGGTACTTGTTAGGAGTTCAAAGGTCAGCGAAATGTCTTAAGGAACAATGTGAAAACACGATAGGATGCGACTTAAGGATGTTGTCATGTAAGGAACCGGTGTACTATGGAACGACCGTGATGGTCCTTGACAGAGCTAGACTTGCTTGGGCACAAAACCATCAAGCTCGATCTGTTTGCTTAGATATTAACACCAATTACACATATGGTGCTTATCAATGGACCATTCAACTTGTGAGCAGTGAGAGTCGGTTGGAGAAAATCCTTTTTCCTATCTTTTGGGGTCTCATGACTCTCAGGTATCTCACATCCTAATCACTATAATTATTTGATTTTTCAATCAGGCTTGGTGCGAGTTTATATGTGATCATACCAATTCACCCCATGAGACAAAACTAAAGAAATCAAATCAAATAAATTATGCTTTAGTTCATCATTTACATATATGTGTATATACATAATTTCACCAATAAAATGATTAATGTAAAAAAGAAAAGTTTGCATAATCTTTTCTTATCTGTATAATTAATCAGCACATTTGGGAATTTGGAGAGCACAACAGAATGGTCGGAGGTTGTCTTCAATATCATAGTTCTAACAAGTGGTCTTCTTCTCGTTACCATGTTGATTGGTAACATCAAGGTATATAGATCTTACATTTTCATAATTTTGATAAATAACATGATAATCAAGTTAAAGATTTCTAATTTGTTTCTAAAACGAAGGTATTTCTGCACGCTACAACTTCAAAGAAGCAAGCAATGCACTTGAAAATGAGGAACATAGAGTGGTGGATGAAGAAGAGACATTTGCCAATAGGGTTTAGACAGCGAGTCCGCAACTATGAGCGGCAAAGATGGGCTGCTATGCGCGGTGTAGACGAGTGTGAAATGGTTCAGAACCTTCCAGAAGGTCTTAGGAGAGACATCAAGTACCACCTCTGTCTAGACTTAGTCCGGCAGGTCAGATTGATCGTCATGATTTATTATCGATTAAAGAAAAAAGGAAGATTAATTATAACGATGAAATTAGTTAATGGTGATTAAAGTGGATGAGTACTACAGGTTCCATTGTTTCAGCATATGGATGATTTGGTGCTTGAGAATATATGCGACCGTGTGAAGTCTCTCATTTTCACCAAAGGAGAAACAGTAAGTATCTTCAAACCAATTTAGGGGACGTAAACAAATTAATATATATACCAAAATCTTATTAAAAACTGAAATTACAATTCGTTTGTAAAGTATGCTTCTTCATATACAAAATAAAAAATTGTAACCGGTTTCAAAACCATCATAAAGCCTTTGATTGTTAGCGTGAGATCCAAGAAACTGTTAACGTCAACAATGAAGGCAAAGTAATGAAATCTTTGAAAATGCAGATTCAGAAAGAAGGAGATGCAGTACAGAGAATGTTATTCGTAGTGAGAGGTCATCTTCAAAGCAGTCAGTTACTAAGAGACGGTGTCAAGAGCTGTTGCATGTTAGGTCCGGGAAATTTCAGCGGCGACGAGCTTCTCTCGTGGTGTCTCCGACGACCCTTCGTGGAGAGGCTACCGCCTTCTTCTTCAACGCTTGTAACACTCGAGACCACCGAAGCGTTTGGCCTCGACGCCGAAGACGTTAAGTACGTGACGCAGCATTTTCGTTACACTTTTGTTAACGAGAAAGTCAAACGTAGTGCTCGCTATTATTCTCCCGGATGGCGGACTTGGGCCGCGGTTGCGGTTCAGCTAGCTTGGCGAAGGTACGTCTCATTTATTGACTTTTAATCTCACTCATTGATATCAGTTTATAGAAGAAGAAAAAAAAAGTTGTTTAATGGATAGAAGAATAATCTTGTTTCACACATTCCTCCTGAATATATCATATGGAAATTTTCTTTTAAATTTGTTTAAAATTCATAATTATGTTCTCTTCATATATCATATGCATTTCTTGATTATGTAAATAGTTATTAATTATAATCAACATGACAGGTACAAGCATAGGCTAACGTTGACATCACTGTCGTTCATAAGGCCGAGAAGACCATTGTCAAGATGTGCGTCCTTAGGAGAAGACAAATTGAGGCTCTATGCAGCAATATTAACCTCTCCTAAACCCAATCCCGACGATTTTGATGATTATTGATTGAACTATTTTTTTGTTACGTTTGATATACCTCAATTCTGGAACACTTAAGTGGTAACTATTTCCTCTTCTCATAGTTCATGTGGATATTTTTTTCTCCTGCCGCCTTTTTATTTAGGTTTAACAAGTCATTAATGCCTCTACTAATATCTACAAAATTGTTAGGTCACAAGTCTAATAGAGAAAGCCAGTAAAAATACTGTTAACAGATAAGAGATCAAGCTCCCATTGGTTCGAATGAAGGTAATTTTTTTCCAAGTTCACTTCACACTGCTGCAAATTCTAGCAGCACTCATATAATCAAACCTTTAATTATTTTCTAATTCACAACTAGAGGATAGTCTCTCAGCTTGGTGATGAATTGCTTGACTCCCTAATAGTAAAGCATATTTTTCACGAACCTTATACTAATCATCTTAATCAGGAACAATAACAACTGCACAAAGGCAAATAGAAGCAAAATGTAACGAAACAACATTTTAAGTCAATAGCTTGTGCTTTTCACACTCCATCATCAGTGAGTCAACTCAAGGCTTTGATGATTCATAATTATATTGTGAACGCATAACTCATTCTCAATTCGAAATTACTTGAGGTGGAATGTGGAAAGGGGCCGAGAGTTTAGTAAATATGGTCTTTTAGAGAAAAATCCTAAATTTGGTAATTCTCTCCACCTAAAACCCTCTGTTATTAATGGAAGAATTGGTTTTTCATTTTTGGTCTCACCACGTTTTTTGGTCGGACCCAAATTTTCATTTTTCTTAATATAAATTATTCCGAATTATTTGTTCCCCAATTAATGAACTTGCCCACCAAGTTTTTGTCTTTTTACATAATCGTTGTTGTTTTTCTTTTCTTGGATATTCACGAATTTTTAGTTGTGAAGTGGAAACAAATCTTGCTAAAAGAATATGACGACGTGTCACCTAACACTTTATTCGTTCCTAAAGCAACAAAACCTCAAACAAATTACAGCTTTTGCTCTGTCTACCAAAATAAAAAAAATTACAGCTTTTGCCACCCAAAAGCCAAAAAAGAAATATTTTTAAAAGAGAAGAAAAAATTGGCTAAAGACACTTGTTGCCGCCTTTCTCTCATCACCATTAGCCTACAAAATTGTTTCTTCCTCCTCCTCCCAATAATTAAATGTTTCTCTGAACATTTTTTTAAACTTTTTTTCTTGGGGAAACATTTCTGATCTTCTGATTTGTTTCTCCCTCCAATGGCGCCTCGTCTTTTCACATGTTTTGGCGTCAAAGGATCTTCAACTTCCACCACCACCGGAAAAGGTATTTCCGGTCATAACGCGGCTAATGTAGCTGCTGATGTTCCGGTAGGTGATGGACCTATTCTTGTTCAGCTTTTCTCATCTCAAGGATGTAAAACTTCGCCTGAGGCGGAGATGCTTGTATCACGTCTTGGACGTGGTGATTTCGATGGAAAGATCCGTCGAGACGGTGGATCTAGTGGTTCTCCGGCGATGGTTTTGGTTTTTCACGTTGATTATTGGGATTATCTTGGATGGAAAGATCCTTATGGATCGAGTCAGTGGACCGTGAGACAAAAGGCCTATATCGAGGCTTTGAATCAAGATACAATGTTTACTCCACAGTTTGTTGTTCAAGGTCGTGTTCAATTACTTGGGAATGAAGAAGAGTCCTTGCTTAAGTCTATTGTTGAAGCTCCTAGGTTTCCGTCTCCTGCGTTTCGGGTGAGTAATTTCTTACATTTTTCGATGTTGATGGAATCACTAACAAAAATCAATGATTGATCTCGTACTACACAATGTGTTATTTTATTAACATGAAGCAAATTAAACATGAATGTTAATAGTTCAAGACTCAATGAGTGCTTTGTAGCATAAGACAACACTATGTGTCGAAGGCATTATTACATCTTTTGTATATGTAATGTGTTCTTGTTATTATTTGGCTGTGTTTCATTACATAATAATCAGTGAAACTATTATTGGTTTGTTTTAATAGGCCACATTTCAAAGACCAACATCAGAAACCCTTCAAGTATCTCTCACCGGAGCTTTGAGGATGAAAGTGGACTCGAGCGGGATCGATATAATGGTGGCGCTATATGAAAACGGTTTGGTGAATGATTGCGCTCGAGGAGAGAACTCAGGAAGAGTCTTGTCCAATGACTACGTTGTAAGAAAGCTAGAAAAGTTATGCACCGTTAAAGATTTAACGGGAAAAAAGACGGTGTCAGGGACAGCTCATTTCACGGTTTGGGATGGATTCAACAGCTCTAAATGTGGAGTCGCTGTTTTTCTACAGAACACATCTCTTCAAATTTTTGGTACGCAGAGTTTTCAATTGCCTGATGAGATTTGACAAAGGAACAAAATTTCTGAATCTATTTTTTTTTTTTTTTATAGAAATGAATTTTGCACTTTTGTGTTCGTTCATATTTGGTTATTATTGGAACTTTTGTGTGTATAGAAGGATATTTGTCACTCTCATTATAGGCATTTGCTTTGTTTAAACCCTTTCAATTTTCTTTCTTTCTAAGTTATGCCATCCCACTCCACTTTTAGGACAGCATTATATAATGATTTTAATATATAAACCAAACTTAGTATTTTGTGGGTTTAAATCCGATGCAGGTTGACAAATGTTTTGTTGACTTGTGTTAATTCGTGAAGTTTTGTAAGGACGATAATAATTGAAACATTAATATGGAAGTTATTGAAACGAGTCGTACAACATTATCCACGCATCACAACTGATTTAATCCACAGAGACATGTCACCGGACCTTTTCTTTATGTCTAAAAAAGTTGATTACAAAAAAAAAAAGTTAGGGGAAACAATCAAATAAAACAAATTCGAGCTTATTTGTTTGGCCAAAAAGAATTACTTACTTAACTACATTTCTAGCCATAAATTATTTATTTTGCATTGACTTTAGTTAAAATTTTAACTAACATTAGATTTGATTTGATTTGGGCTAAGTTAGCGCCAAGTTAAAAGTTTAGTGTGTTTTTGTGAAAGAGGTTAAAAATTTAGTGTCTAATGAAATAGTTGAATATCTTTTCAGCTAAGCATATAAATTGATTTTTTTTTTATAACAATTACACTTTTTTGAATTGAATTTGAAATGGACATAGTTAATAGTTTTTAAATAGCAACATCAGCTGGTAAGATCTATTGAAAATTAATAAACTCCTAAGAAATAGCTCGTTCCGGTTCATTTTTTTGTGTTTTTTAACAATATTCCTAAATTTAAATTTAAGATTGGTTTATATTTAGGTGTTATGCTATTTGGTATCTTAGTCTGAGAGTTCTTATTTTCTTCTTTTTCGGATGACTTTAAAAAAAAAATTAGTTAAAGATTAAATCTACATATTTCAGTAACTTGATACCCTCAATTAAAAGTCTATCCGACTATGCAAATAGTTTTTATAGAGCGACATATATCTAACTAATCCAAAAAAATGTCACAAAATAGTTACCCCTAATTAAGATTTTGAGAGAAGGAAATCATGGTTTCATTTTGTTTCAATTTCCATTCCTCTTTTTTACTTTCAAAAATGGAGCTAGAAATTTTTTTTTTTTTTGTCGGCAAATAGAGCTAGATTATGTTTTCGGATTCGAACAAATTGGCACCTTATAAACTTTAAGTTCATTTGGTCCTTTTATATCCTTGTAAATATATAATTATATACATTTTATTTCTAAAAAGTCCATGCGACGACTAGTGTGCATGTCTCACAACTAGATGCAAAATTATTTATGTGTTTCATTATTCTTTTTTCTTAAAGTCATGCGAAGACGTCTTACAACTAGATGCAAAACCATATATATATGTAAAATAGATTTTATCCTGCGGTACACCGCGGTGACAATTTACCTTTTTAAAATTAGTATATTTTTTTTTTTGCAAATTGTATCTATCTATAATATATTTTTATTTTATAATTTACAATTGTTGTTAAGTAACGTCCTGCCAAACTCATCCCGCCAAATCCGTCCCGTAAAAAAACCAATTATTTATATTAATGTTGATCTTATTTATGATATGTTTATAAATCATTGTCTAAATATTTTTGTCGATGCGGGACGTTGAACCCACACATTGTTTTGCTAATTGGTTAATATATGTTCATTTTAAAAATATTGAATCATACAATATGATGGAAAAAATTAAGATTTTTTTAAACTCTATATATTATATAATGATGTTAAAAATTTGTAATATATCAAACTTTTTATAAGTTTAAATATTAATAATGTTTTATCAATTTTAAATATATAAATAATAATATTTAAAAAGTTAATATTTTTGCTTATAAGGTAATGACATAATAACTCTAAAAGCAAGGATTTAAAAGATTTAAATCTTTAATTAAATATTTTCATTAATAATTAATTAATGTCAGTGACATGACATTGTAAATAAGTTCAAATACAAAATTTATTTATTTAAACAAAAAACGTTAAGTAAGAATAATATTTATTTAACAAAAAATTTTGTTTTAAAATATTGTTAACAAATATGTTTATGCTAATTTTAAGGGATTGATTTGAAGTTTGGTGGGATTAAATTTGATTGATAATGTGATTGACAATT
>Ga0041059_1001057_pt1 | contig 21878 bp, 21 predicted proteins | sample AraColnosormetaG_FD_56232 | JGI IMG/M metagenome (GOLD analysis project Ga0041059, IMG submission 56232) | Arabidopsis roots microbial communities from North Carolina, USA - Col MF nosort | ecosystem: Host-associated > Plants > Roots > Unclassified | place: USA: North Carolina | collected... | reverse complement strand
AAAAAAAAAAAAAAAACTAGGTTATATATATTCTCTTTCTCTGCCACAAATTGTCTTCATACAGTAAAGAATATAATAAGTTGTCGAAGGCTTGAGCGTTGTTCCTTCTTCTTCAGGTACTTTTTGATCTTCATCTTTTTTTTGGGTTTTAATTTGTCCTTATGAATTCGTAATTGTTTGATTTGATTATTCGATTTGATCGATTGATTCTGTGATCTGATTTGTTTTGCATGTGGTTATCGTTGTTTTAGGTTTCGGGAATTTTAGATTCTTAAGTATACTTGTTTATCGGCTTTTCTCGTTTTGATATCATAGCAATCGATTTCGTGTGTTGAATTAATTTTAATCTGAATTAAGATTAGTTATTCCGTAATATAGAATTGAAGAGATTGGTTTTTGTAAGACAGATCCATCAGCTAAATCTATTATTGTCTTGATCTTTGAAATTAATATGTAATATTTTTTGTATTATTAATTTCTTTTAAGATTTATTAGTATCATTATTCATTACTGATGAACGCATGTTATTAAGATTATTGAATTTAATTCAACTTTTATGGCTGATTTTTTTAATGGTAAATTGCACAATATTTATTGTATGATTAAGGTTACATGACACACTTTGTATTATTACAGCTTCGGTTATTGTTTCTTGAGGATTTTATATCCGTATTCCAGTTTTGAGTTATATTACTCTGTTTTCGGTATTAACTAGCTTATGTACTGTTGTTGTAGGTTTTTGTTCTATTGTTAAGATGGGAGACAAAAACGATGACGACAAGAACATTGAGATATGGAAGATTAAGAAGCTGATCAAATCACTTGAAGCTGCTAGGGGTAATGGAACCAGCATGATCTCACTCATCATGCCTCCGCGTGATCAGGTCTCTCGTGTTACCAAGATGTTGGGTGATGAGTATGGAACCGCGTCAAACATCAAGAGCAGAGTCAATCGTCAATCTGTTTTGGGGGCCATAACTTCTGCTCAGCAAAGGTTGAAACTTTACAACAGGGTCCCTCCTAATGGTCTTGTACTCTATACTGGAACCATTGTTAATGAGGATGGTAAGGAGAAGAAGGTTACTATTGACTTTGAGCCTTTCAGACCCATCAATGCTTCTCTCTACCTTTGTGACAACAAGTTTCACACGGAAGCTTTGAATGAATTGTTGGAGTCTGATGACAAGTTTGGTTTCATTGTAATGGATGGAAACGGGACTCTCTTTGGAACTCTTAGTGGTAACACCCGTGAGGTACTTCACAAGTTCTCTGTTGATCTTCCGAAGAAACACGGAAGAGGAGGACAGTCTGCTCTTCGTTTTGCCCGTCTCCGTATGGAGAAGCGTCACAATTATGTTAGGAAGACTGCTGAGCTCGCCACACAGTACTACATCAATCCTGCTACAAGTCAGCCTAATGTGTCTGGACTGATTCTTGCTGGTTCAGCAGATTTCAAGACTGAGTTGAGTCAGTCTGATATGTTTGATCCCCGACTGGCTGCGAAGATACTGAATGTGGTGGATGTATCATATGGAGGAGAAAATGGTTTTAATCAAGCTATTGAGCTGTCAGCTGAAATCCTTGCGAATGTGAAGTTTATCCAAGAGAAGCGTCTGATTGGGAAGTACTTTGAGGAGATAAGCCAGGACACGGGGAAGTATGTGTTTGGTGTGGAAGATACGTTGAACGCTTTGGAGTCTGGTGCTATTGAGACACTGATTGTATGGGAAAATCTCGATATCAACAGATATGTGATGAAGAACAGTGCGACTGGTGAAACTGTGATCAAACACCTGAACAAGGAACAAGAAGCCAACACTGAGAACTTCAAAGTAGCCGACAGTGACTTGGCTTTGGACGTGGAGGAGAAGCTGTCGTTACTGGAGTGGCTTGCCAATGAGTACAGGCGTTTTGGTTGTGCGTTAGAGTTTGTGACCAACAAGTCACAGGAAGGTTCTCAGTTTTGCAGAGGGTTTGGAGGAATCGGAGGAATACTTCGTTACCAGCTTGACATGACTGCCTTTGATTCCGAGGATGGAGAAGCTCTTGATGATGATTCGGAATGACAATCAATCAAATCCTCACCATCGCTGGTTGGGGAAGATGGCGCTCCGCCATGCCTGAACCAGCTTGCGCGGGCTGTCGGGGTCGCGCTGAAGAATTTGAAAATAAATTGAAGAAGCATCTTTTGTGAAGGTAAATGATCGATCTCTTTAAACTTAGGTTTCTTCTTTGAAAACCCTACCTTAATCTCGATACTGGTGTTAAAACAGGTGATGAATGAAGGAACATGTGGAGAGTGAAGAAGCCTTGGCTTTGGTAGCGTTGTTGGTGCCTAGACATTTATGGAGTTTTATTTTGAGTTGGTGTTTCTTTAATAATTTACTTTGGTCAGTTTTATTTCAGAATTGGAATACTCTTGTCTGAGAGAATTTGGGTTTTTATTACATGGATGTCTTTAAAACCTTAATTAAATCCTAAATTCTATAAGTTCAAAGAATTAATCTAAAATTCGGCATTGGAATTTCTTCAGTTAAAAAAAAGAGAAAATTTATAATTAAACATTTGGCATGAACCACACTTGGGTTTATAAAACAAGTTGCCTTGAATAATATCCCAAACAAAATCGTTTTGTAATAAAAACTTGTTAATAAATTCAAAGACCAAAAAAGGGGTTGGTTTGGTTTAGAGCTTCCACCTACCTCACCTAGTCACCTACTACTAAATGTAACGTCATGTCTCTCACAATTTACCACTCTCTTCTCCTGTTTTCCTCTTCCCCAACTCTCAATTTTGCTCAGACAAAAAATCAATGGCTTTGCAAGTGCAGCAAACTTCAGCAGCCTTCACAATCTCCTCACCATCCACCGCCGCTGCACGCATCAAACTCTCCCCTTTCAGAACCGTGGCGGTTAACCGCGGAGTTAGATGCAGCGGCGGTGGAGTCGGAGGCGGAGATGCCGGGAAGAAAAAAGCAGTTCCTAATTCGAATTATGTAGTTCCTATTGACAAATTCTCGTCTTCTTCGTCGATTACTAGGCCTTTGATTGAGATACTTCGTGACCTTAATAAGAAGATTCCTGATAACATTGTTAAGAGTCATGATCCTCCTTCTACTTCTGCTGCTACTTCTGGTTTTATCCCTTGGTATTAATTATCTTTTTTTTTTTATTATCTTTTTGTTGTTAAGAAGATTCTTGTTGGTTCTTGATCTGAGGTTTTAATTTATAGGTACCATGCAAATCGGATGCTTAGCTTCTATGCTCCTGGTTGGTGTGGTGAAGTTAGAGATGTTATTTTCTCTGAGAATGGAAATGTTACTGTTGTTTATCGTCTCACTATTCGTGGCTCTGATGGTGAGGTAAAAGTTCTTCAACATTCCTCAATTTCTTTCTTTCTTTCTTTCCTTGGGTGTAGTTGTGTGTGATTGAGTAGGTAAGCAAAGAAACTTATGTCTGATTTGACTAATTTTGTGAAAAATTAAACCTTTGCATTGCATACATTGTGTCTCTCTTATTGTATCTTTGTAGAGGAAAAAACTTTGATGGTAGTTTTCAAGAGTTTATTAATGATTAAGGAAAAGATTCTAGTTCATGTATTGATGCTTGTTTGTCTTGTTTTTGTGCAAAATCAAACCTTTCTAGAGGTTCATTTTGCTAATGGTATATTTCACGAGTATAACAACGATTATAAGCATATGCTTTGGTAGATTGAAACCAAAGGTAATGTGATCGTGGAAGTCCTCGAGCCTTATGACTTTGGTCATCTATGGCAATGCCTAAACCAGCAAAATCCCATTTTTATGACTTTGATATGATAGAAGGTTGTTTTGTGGAGAGCGAGTTGGATTGGTTGTTGAAGTTGTAGATTAGTGAACCAACATATGTACCATTGATGACAGGACTAAGTTTTGAAGTTTTATGTAATGCAGGCACATCGTGAATCAACTGGGACAGTAACGACGACTGATGATCACATCGAGGATCCAGTTACTGCAGCTGAGGAAATAGCATTCTGCAGAGCATGTGCTCGATTTGGTCTCGGCTTGTATCTATACCACGAATAGTTCACCGATCATATCAAGTTTCCTTACTGTTTTTCAAGACCCTCAATTCCGTGATCTGTTTGTTTTTTCTTCCTTCTTTTTGACATCCTTGTGTTATCTAGAGTACCAAAACATGCAATTAACAGGAGTTTTTATGTATAACCAAACTCTTCATGTTATAATATATACAGTTACATTACATTAAATAGTATGCAATCGCCCTGTGTTAATAGATTTTTGTATGTTTTGTGTACATGAGAAAACATTATGGTCTCAGAAGCTTTGGACCCATATTTGAAATCATCCAAGAAGTGATTGCATCAACGAGCTGCGCAAGATCTTTGGACATGTCAGCACGAAGGATCTTCGAGTCCATTCCCAGCGAACCTCCAACCTCTTTAGCCATAGATTCCCACGGAGTCCCGACAGCAATATTCGCTAAAAACTCACTTCCTCGATTCACCGCTTCTGCCATTCCTGGTGGAACATCCGGAAGAGCCTGTCCAGACAGTAATATAACCCACTTTCAACATTACCACCTTATCGAAAGCAACAAAAAAGTCTCCATATTGATTCTAACTAAGGATGCATGTTCAATCTGCTTTTGTTTATGACTATCTCCATGGTGATGGCTCAAATCACAGTTGCAAAATAGTTTGTCTTAAACAGAACTCGGTACCTGTTGCAGAGGGAGACCGTGATCTCCGGGCAGTGTACGGATAGACATGTCTAGCTTTGAGCTTATGGATGATTCCACACCAAGCACCTGAGCTAGGATTGATGTTTCATCTATTGAATCATCCTCGAATTTTATCAACAGATTCCTAGAGATTCCATAGTAGGATCTTATCTGTACATTATTAGGAAGAATCTCGATTAGTGTGAGGGAATAAGATAGATGGTTTATTAGGACGAGATAAGGCTCCATGATGAGACATAAACCCAATAACATTATGCGTTTCACCTACAAGGCGTCTTGTTTCTTCTGGTTTTGGAACAAAATCTTCTCTTCCCTTTACTAAGTCCATGTACAAGGGAGGGAGCTGTTCCACTAAAGGCAGAATTTGCTTCATGATGGGAGGGCTAAGCGTTTCTAATTGCTTTCGCGTCATCTCTGCCTGCATGTAGGAGAACATAAACGACAAAGGATGAAAGACATTACAAGGTAGAAAGCATTATGACTTCATGTGTCAAAATTCAAAGGTAGTATTTACTGCCATTTAAAAACATAATTAGAGAACAAAATCTATAGGGACTAAGTGCACTTATGACAGCATTTCTTGAGTTACCAAACAAATTGATCATATACAACACCAACAGCAAGAAGTTAGACTATCACTTGGGAAACTAGCTAAGAGCTGCACATCTTAAAAAGAGTAGAGCAAATGAATCAAAACCTTACCCCAAGGCGGATTGTTGGGGATGTTGCCACCTGTGACAACAGTGGTCCAAGGCTTTGAGCCATCGGGACAAGAACTGGGGAGAACAAAGGAATAGCTAAGCTTGCTTCCTGCAAAAATGTAGGGTTCCAAAAAGATATCACTTTTTACAGGTTTTGTGATTCCATAACAGGATTCACAATATCTTTACAATAAAAAAAAGTATTACTTTAGATCAGTTTTCCCCAAACAATTCTGATTGCAACTCTGATTGACTTTGGTAAGATAGCAAAACCAATTTACCTTGTTGTTGAATGCCATAAATACGTTCCCATTTCGCTGAACAGCATACCTTGATCCTGAATGACTAGTGAAAACCAACTCAATAAAAAAACTAATGAGCTGAATCAGTTTTAAACATTCACAACCATTTAAACCTAGTTACCAATCAGAAGGTGAATAACAGATCCCAGTGAATGACCGATCCCAAAAGACGGAAGATCCTGCACCTGTTGAAAGAAAATGAACTACTATTCAACATTGACACCAATTTTTCTTCTCCTGGATCATAGAAAAAGCTAGAACAAAAAAGATTTCTTGTTTCTCTAGGATCACAAAAGGACACTCACTTCTTCTTGTAGAGATCGGCAACATCTATCATACTTAAATTGTACTTCATCTGCAATATTGAAGTGGTCAAAACCACTAGCATATGGTGTCGCAATAACCAAAACATCCCTGCAAACATCACAACGTTATCATAAATTCATGAAACAAACTAGAGTTAGATAAGCCAGATTCATTAGTACATTTTTTTGTTTGCTCATCTATCTTATGAAATTGTCTACACCATGAGACTTACTTCTCCGCTAATCTCTCGAGAAACAATCGATAAGTAAGCTGTGGTGCTGCACCGACAAATATACCGCCAATGAAATGAACAACCATCTTCGGTTTCGAGTTTCTTGGTTTCAGCACCCATGCTCCCTAAAACAAGTTCACCGAATCGTTGAGAACATAAATCTGAAACAAAAAACTTATTCTAAAACCAGACAATTCTCCTAAATTTGACTTAGATTCTAAGAATCATCCATTAAACATTCAAATCAACATTTGAAGATAAGCTCCTAAAATGTTCATATCCAAAAACACATAGAGAAATTGAGATAACACAAAAACACACACCTCAACTTCTGACCAATCAGAGGATCCACCGGAGCTACTCTGAGAATTTTTTACAGTCTCTGTTAATAACCTGAAAATCAAATTTGATTCCACCATAGTGAGCTTAAAGATGAAGCTAGCTACGCGAAAAATCAAGAGTGGCTTTACCTCTCGATTTCGCCGTAGACTTGAATTCCTGTAGACTGATTCCGATCTCTGTTTATATCGTTCTCTTTGGAGCTACAGAAGACTCTTCGTGAGACACGCTCTTTGTTGAAACTGAATATTGAAGGTAGAGACCGGCGATTGTGAGAAAAACTACAGAATCGCCGGCGCGGAGAAAAAGACGGTGGTGGTAAGAGGGAACATGTAGCCATAACTCGGAGTTGGAGGAGATTTTGGGGTTTTTGAGATTTTCGTCGTCGAGAGTTTATATTCCGTTCAGATTTTGAAATCGGAGTCGTGTACGCATAAGACTTCTATGACTGTAACAGCATCTTGTTTCGCAGCTAACGCAAACATTGTGATCAGACCAAAAACTTAATTGTTAACTGTGTGAAAGGTAATTGGGCTTCAATTATACTTAATGGGCCACATTTGCTTTCATTAAATGACGAAGAGTGTCATCCTCTCATGAAGGATTTGTACAAGCCCTATTATGAATGTTAAAAGATCTTGGAATATATAAACGAAAGTCATTCTTTATTTTGTTTCAACCAAAGGATTAAGTATAGTTTTTAGATACGACGATGCCACTGAAAGTAAGTGTTGAAATTTTCAAAGAGTTGACCATAAAAATAATTTAGAATAGAGAAAAATCACTATGAATGAAGTAAATAAGACTTAGTTTTGGTCTCTTGGTAAGGAGGTGTCTCTGTCTCTGTCTCATGTCTCTCTAACCGCGTTGATTTGCCGTCTTAAAAACACAACTCCTCAAACATAAAACATTCACACGCCATGAGAACTCTTCTTCAATGGCACTTACCATCTCAATCTCTTGTTTCTCCTCTTACTTTGTGTCTCTCCTTCTTCTTGTTCTATCTTCCTTCTCCTTTGTTTGCTTCTCCCTCTCCACCGTCTCCATCTCCCACATCTCTAATCAGACTCTTGTATGTGCTCTCAACAACCACTCTTATCTTCAATGTTCCAGTTTCCCTTTAAATTCGATTCCATTTTCTTTAACCGGTAACCTTCGAAATCGAAGGTTTTCGGGGGTTGTTTCAGGGAATGGGTTTGTGTGCGGATTGATATCGCGGCTGGATTCCAACACTTCCACACTTCTTTGTTGGAGATTCTCTGTTGATGGAACTAATATGTTGCACAAAAGAATCTACCACGGTCCTGAGCTCGAAGAGCTAGAAGCCGGGAATTTCCGCATTTGTGGAGTTGAAAGAGTCTCAAGGCGCCTCCGTTGCTGGCAACCGTACTATCTGCCACGGCCGGATAATTACCGTTCCATTGCCTTGGGAGATAATTTTTTCTGTGGGCTATCTCAGCCACCTGGTATGATCAGTTGTGAAGGTATAGCCAAAGTGCCGAGTGGAGACCACTACATCGCGATAGCGGCTGGATCACGACAAGCGTGTGCGATCACTGTTGACAATGATGTCGAGTGTTGGGGACAAACACAGTCGCTGCCACGTGAAAAGTTCTTAGCACTAGCGGTTGGGGAAGACCGTGGTTGCGGTGTTAGATGGTCTAATGGAACTGTGGTGTGTTGGGGCAACAACAACAACTTTAGTTTGCCTCAAACGCTTAAGGACATTCATTTTACATCAATATATGCTAAAGGGCCAATGTTTTGCGGTGTTGCCACAAGAAATTACACTCTAATTTGTTGGGGGAATGAGAATTTTAAATCCGGTGTTTTCACTCCATTCCAAGGCCTAATTTCTCAAGTGGTAATGCCAGGACCGTGTAGAAGAGAATGCCCTTACCGTCCATTGTCAGGATCACAGTCCTTATGCGGCAATGAGTTGATGATTTGCGATTTGAAAAGAAATGATGGAGAGTTTCCTGATACTAGGGCTCAAAACTCTAAGAACAAAACTTGGAGCAGAAGAAACATTGCGTTTCTAGTGGTCGGATGCGTTGGAACGTTTTCCTTGCTCCTTGTCATCAGTTTCTTGATCTTTAAAAGCCACTGTCGATGCCGTGTCCATGACTCTGGACGTCTTGATGATACTAGGACAATAGACATACCCAAGCTCGAGAAGAGGCTGTGCACTCTAGCAAGTTTAGGTAATCCTGGGCAGCTAATGGAGTTCTCAATTGACGAGCTAGCTCTAGCCACGGATGGTTTCTCTGTCCGGTTTCATCTTGGTATAGGCAGCTTCGGCTCTGTTTATCAAGGTGTTTTGTCGGATGGACGTCATGTCGCAATCAAACGAGCTGAGCTAACAAATCCTACATTGTCTGGGACAACGATGAGACACCGACGAGCAGATAAGGATTCAGCGTTCGTGAACGAGCTAGAGTCTATGTCGCGGCTTAACCACAAAAATCTTGTTCGACTTCTGGGTTTCTATGAGGACACAGAAGAGAGGATTTTGGTGTACGAGTACATGAAAAATGGATCTCTAGCCGATCACCTTCACAATCCTCAATTTGACCCTCTTTCGTGGCAAACACGCTTGATGATCGCGCTTGACGCTGCTCGTGGGATCCAATACCTTCATGAGTTTATCGTGCCTCCGGTGATCCACCGTGACATAAAGTCATCAAACATACTTTTGGACGCCACATGGACAGCCAAAGTTTCAGATTTCGGCCTATCTCAAATGGGTCCAACGGAAGAAGATGACGTCTCACATCTCTCTTTACACGCTGCCGGTACATTGGGATATATCGACCCGGAGTACTACAAGTTTCAACAGCTCACAACCAAGAGCGATGTTTACAGCTTTGGCGTGGTGTTGCTGGAGTTGCTGTCTGGTCACAAAGCGATACACAATAACGAAGACGAAAACCCTAGAAACTTAGTGGAATATGTTGTACCATACATTTTGCTGGATGAGGCTCATAGAATACTTGACCAGAGGATTCCACCGCCGACCCCTTACGAAATCGAGGCGGTGGCTCATGTCGGATACTTGGCAGCGGAGTGTTTGATGCCGTGTAGTCGGAAAAGGCCGTCAATGGTGGAGGTAGTCAGTAAACTAGAGAGTGCTTTGGCCGCTTGTTTGACGGCTCCAAAGACGGAGACCGTATCTCGATCAAACACTTATTAGCCACGTTTAGCTTAATTAAATCTTGTGGTCAACTGTAATTGTATTTATTTTTCTAGGGATTAGGAATTTAATTAATTGGTACAGAATTTTAATATTTTCTTCGACGAAAACCCTTGCACAATTCAATTTCTTTTTGTAGCTTAATGTGAAAAGCTCAAAGCAAAAGCCAATGAGATTCGCTGCTTCTTTTTGTACGCATTTTAATTCCAAGTTAATTGTTTGAAGACAAAGAATTGTTAAAGCTTACCAACTTATATTATACTCCATGGGAAAAGTCTAAAAGTCTTCTAATATTAGTTGCTAGGAAAAAGAGTTGGTGAATAATTGGTTTGAATTGTCAAATTGAATTTAGACGCCAATGGTCAAAATTTGACTGATACGAAACACTAAAGAAATTTTGAAGGTCCTAAACTTTTAGTAACTCAGTTCTATTCTTCATGATTGCGACAAGAGAACACAATGGGTTATTTTCAGTAAATCTACAGGTAATAAGAAGAAGGTCTGCATATTTCTGAGGTGTGAGGTACATTGTCTTACTGGCGACAAAACAACCCGTTATTGCGATACAAGAGATATCAATCGAGTGTGATAAATGCAAGAAAGGATATTTACCGCTGGTTAGGTCCTTGCTAAGAATGATTCAACTTACAAGTGAACTTGAAGCAGAGTTCCTCTGTTGAAGCAATTTGGACATAGTAGTGTCGATCTGGGTAAGCACTTCATCAGGTTTGTACCAAGAACGAATCAACTTAAAAGTGAACTTGGAGCAGTGTTCCTCTCTTGAAGCAATTCGGACAGAGAAGAATCGATCTGGGCAAACACTTCCTCTTTTGAGCGGTTTCCCTCGATCTGGATAATAATAAGAAATGAGGTGATTTTGCTTCACGAAAACATTAAAGAAGAGATAGCAAAACCAAAATAGAAAGGGTGTGGATGAGATCCCATGCCTTAATTGTTATATCGTCGTACATAGAAAGCACATCACTCACATTTTGGTTATGAGTCTTCAGCCGCAGTTTTGCCTACAGCGAAAGAGAAAAACTTCAGAGACATAATTTGACTAAGAGTCAATCTCATGTGTAGAAATAATTATCGAATGAGAAACTTTCAAGAGATATATAAGAAGTATTGATTTGCCTTCTCTTCGGTATCATCAAAACGTTGGGTGAGTCTAACAGCAATCTCTTCTGTCTCTGGAGGCGAATACTTCAAGTGGTAGATCTTTCCTGTGACAGGATCCAATCGACGCCCAACAACTCTTTCAATTAGAATTTCTTCAGGAACCTGTCCCAAAAGCAGAGTAGGCGAGAATCAAATGAGGCTAGAGTATTCATAGGATAAAGAGTCAAAGCAATGTGACAGAAGCTAATGAACCTAGTTTTATTATCAGTTGTCCGGATTTTAAGACTGATTTGCCAGAATTAAACATTTCAGCAATCTGTTGCAGAATAACTGGTGCAAAGAAGTAAGAGTTTATCCATTGCATTGAACTCACAAGTATAGGTAAAATCTAGCAAGTTCTAGAGAAAGCCTTTAGATGAGAGATAAGGAACATTGAAATTAAGAACAGTGCTTACTTCGAGGACAATGAATAGATCAGGCTGGAATCCAAATCCCTTGAGAGCTGTTGCCTGTGATGCACTCCTTGGATATCCATCCAAAAGCCATCCTTTTTGCTCTGAATCTGTCTGTGATAAACGATCTTTTACCATCATTACAACTATTTCATCAGGGACCAATTGTCCTTTCTCCATATGTTCTTTAGCACGTCTTCCATTTTCACTTCCAGAAGCGATTTCAGCCCTCAGCAAATCTCCAGCAGAGATATGCACCAAACCATACTGCATACCAACAAAAGAGGAAAATTTTCAATCTGCTTCTGTTTCATGAGAAAATCTCATGCAGCAAAGAGAACTTAAAAAGTATGAAGTCTTCCATGGAAACAGAAGTAAAAATGAGTAGCAAGTTCGACAGAAGCACTGCTTTTTAATCAAGAGCACAATTTTCATTACCTATTTATTCAACAACAACCTTTGCTTTTAAGTCTCAACTAAACATCAGACACATTACAGCAAAGAGGTAGTAGTTTATTTCATAATTAACCATCATGAAGAAAGCATGAAGTCTTCTCCACTGAAACACAGCCTAAAAATTAGAAGTAAAAACGAGTAGCAAGTTCGAAAGCAACACCGCTTTTTTTAATCACGAGCACGATTTCTCTTACCTATTCAACAACCTAAACTTCTAGTCTCAACTAAACACCAGACACATTACTAAAACATGTACTATGATAACCTCTTTATCAAAGAGTATTAAAATTGCAGGAATCAACACATGATACATCCAAAACCTTGTCTGATGCTTGAAATCATAACTGAAGAAAGCCCTTATTTATTCACATGATACATCCAAAACAATGTCTGGTACATCCAAAACCTTGTCTGATGTATATCCAAAAACATTACTAAACCTTGTCTTAGGTTGGCCTAAGGTTCATTCGCAAAATCGATCAAAGTATATCCAAAAACGAGTTTCCTTATTTATTCAACAGCCTGAGCTTCTATTCTTAACTAAACAAACACCAGACACATTACTAAACCAGAAAGCTTGACGTCTTCCATGAAAACAGAAACATAAAAATTATCCGTAAAAATGAGTAGCAAGTTCTGCAGAAACACGGGTTTTTGTTTTAAATTAAGAGCACGATTTTCCTTACTTATTCAACAACCTAAGCTTTACTTTAGCATGTTAACCTCTTCATAAAAGAGCACTAAAACGTAGTCATCATCACAAAATACAGCCAAAAAAATGGTTTAATGCTTGATATCATTACTAGAGAACCCCCTGAATCAGCTCATGCAATGCTATAAGTGGCCGAGTTAAGGTTCATTGACAAAATCGATCAAAGTATTTTCAAATTGAATTGGGTTCATGAGAATAGTATCCAATAACAAGATCAATAAGCTTACTTTGTGAGTAATCAGCTCGCATTGTGTACCTTTACCAGAAGCAGGAGCTCCTGATATCATAATTTTCAGAGGCTCCGATTTTTCAGCCGCCACAATCTATATTCCTTCCACACACAATAAAATCCAAAATTACAAGCTCGCAAATCGCATTCAAAAATCGGAGGTCAAAACAATCATTCACCTGAAATTTGGGAGCGATAATCGACGGAGATCTTGATACACGTCGGTGCCGGTAAAGAGAGTGTAAGGCATCGCCGGATAATGAGAAGGACGACCGTGACGGAGAGGCACGATGCCGGTATAAAGTCACCGGCGGCGGAGAAATAGAATTCACACAGCCCGTCATGTCTCTCTCCCACTCTCTTTCTGTCAATGAGCCTGTGGTGGTGAATACAGAGGGACCAGAGGACTTCACTGTTCCGATAATTTAGTGGAGGGCCCAAACCTAAATGGACTCACTTTAATTATTTTAAGGGTCTATTTGTTTGATCATTTGGTATACTTGAATTGTTTTAAGGGCCTATTCGTTTGCATTTGGTATTTGCATCCAGCATGTGAATGTTGTTTATTTGATCATTTGCTAATTCATCTAGATGATGTAAATAGAGTTTTGTTTGTTTGATTATTTGGATAGATCATTGACATTCTCATATATATAAAAATGAGTAAAACGCCTTATGTTAAGTAACAAATAACCAACAGCTATGTTTTTATATTAATCAAAGTAGAATCTTGAAAACAGAGATTGGTTTTGTCCTGCAAATCCTGCTAAGTAGTGGAAAAATCTTGTCGTTGTGATGATAAAGCAATGTTGATCCTTTCCCATTTTTGAGACTTCAATGTCTAGAGCTATACGCTTCATCATTTTTTAGTGAATACCAGGTTATCACAATATATCACCGAAAAAGAAGGTAACATTTATGCCAAGTTCAGATCAGAAAACATATGTTGACCAATAATGATGAAGAAGTGTTAGAGAAGAAAATTTATGATTTTGTCGAAAACTGGTTTTTTAAAAAATAGTTGAAATTCGTTCTAAAAAGTTTAGAATATGTTCTCTAATTTTTGTCTAAATTCTAAATATTTTAGATCATGTATTTTTATACATTGTAGATGTTCTACTCATTTTAAAATTGACATGTTCTAAAAGTTTCAGAAATTCTAATTTGATATGTTCTACAAAATTAAGACCATATATTTACACTTTACCCTATTGCTGTGAATTTTTTTGAATATGTATTCTAAGGATTATCTATGTTCCATGATTTGTTAAATATATTTGTAATTAGTTTTTTTTTTGCTTGAAAATGTTCCGAATTTCTTCTTTTTTTTTGCTTGAAAATGTTCAGATTAGTTTTTAATTATTTATTTTTTGATTGAAAGTGTTCCGAATTACATAAGAGGTATAATTTGTCGGAGAAATTAGGGAATGAGACAAGAAGTTGCTAGAATCCTCTGGCGTTTTCATCACTACTAGTCTCTCCTTGTCTTTTTTTTTCCTTGGATTCTCTCCATTCGCAGATGCATTACGCCATGAACAGTGATCCCGAGACGCAGATGATGGATGCCGACTCCACCGAAACGTTCATGCTCGACAAACCCAGCACCGCCAGAGATTTCCTCTCCGCCGCTCGTAGGCTCGTCGATCAAGGAGAACCATCTCAAGCTCTCCAAGCGGTATTTTCGATTTCTTCTAGGTTTCTTTTCCATCTCCGAAATTTTCCCTATTTTTGCATTTCAAACATTCTTCTTCCAATTGTTCTATATCTATACGGTTTTGCTTTGGTGCTCTTTTTGCTATCTTTGGACTTTAGAATTAGGGTTCGTTGGAATTTGTGGCTTAAGTCACAGAATCGAAATTAAATACTACTTAGAAGTTAAATTTATTTTCTCGCATAAGGATGAACAACTAGTTTTTGGAGGCTTGTGTATTGCTTGATGAATCACAAAGATAGATTTTGTTTCGTGATTCTATCCCTATGATCATTAGTTACCATTATAACGACAGATTTTATAGCTGTATCATAAGCTTGATCTGTTACATTCATTTCCTTCGTCTAGTTGCCAACAGATACAGCAGCATCAACTACATCCCTTGGTCAAATCTGTCTCTTCATTGGGGATGTGAATAAAGAAGTAGTTTACTGGTTTGAATCCTATCACATCGCCTTCATCCATTGCCTATATCATATTAAGCAGATATAACATCTTAGAAGAATGATCTCTTTCTTTATCATAAGATTGCAATTTTATTCTTTATCTTCTTTTAGACTTTTAGAATGATAAAAGTATCTTCCTTGTTGAATTGGGATTAGTTTTTGAGTGTTCGTCGCATTTGTGGAAATGTATGATGGCAAGATCGTTCACTTTATGTATATAGACTGCATTGAACTTTTTTCTTTATAAAACCCTTCTCTGAGTCAGTCTATCTTGTTCTGAACAGGTCGTGATGGCGATGAGAAACCAAGGAGGAGATGAGGCGGTTCTTCAGATACTGAACCGTACCCGTGAACTATACAAGCGTAGAATTCAAGAAACAGCTAGTATGGATCAGCTGGCTTCTATATTTGCAGAGTGTGCCATTACAGAAGCACAGCCTCTTGCGCTTGATGAGCCTACAACGTCAAAAGACTTATTTGGTACCAAACAAACAGTTACAGCAGATGCTCATGGCATATCTATTCTGGAAAAAAGTGGGAGGTCACAGATCATGCTCGATGCCTTTGCTGACGGAAGCAGTTTTATCTGTCTGCAATGCGGTGGTCTGGTGAGCATCCATAGGAGAGATGAACACTATGCGTACTGGTGTAGCAATATGTAATACAAGGATGCTATTTTGTTGGCCATTACATGAGAATCTGCGGCAAATTGCCTTCACTGTAATATTTTGTTGCTAAATGTTGTTGATCTTTGAATGGAATGGGAGATATACAACACTTCAAATTTGTCTTAACCTTTACTTGTAATGTGTCTTATGCTTATCAATTAACGCTTAAAGAAAAGACTTTGCATCTTTTTGCGCTTTGCCTCTGCTCTGGTTTCTTGTCTCAGTCTTAAGGTACTTGAACAAAAGTGGACACTAAACAAATATTTTATCATTTACAACAAACCAAAGAACAAATAAAACCTGTATTGTTCATACAAATATCTGCAACTTGAGGATGAGGTTTATTTCCTCATGAGCTCATTTAGTGATGTGTATAAGATGTCAATTCTATCAACATGAAAAGAACAATCTGACTCCTAAAAAGCCATCAGCTATCTGTTAGCTACAACAAGCAATCAGCAGCACCCGCCGCTCGTCCTGGTGGTTCTCCTTGATGCGGTAGACACGCCTAATAACGAAATTTCCAATATCACACAAAACCTTAAAGACTTTTCCTCCCAAATGAAACACGGCAGCAAGTCTAATCTCTGTCGTGCATGAACTGATCTACGTTAGAGAAACACAATGATATCCTCTCCGAATTGCTTAAATAATCTAGGAAGGATTGATAAATTACCTGCACCCACTTGTATGATCCTTTCCATAAAAGTCTCATACTCACAGGCAGAGAGAGCTTGAAAACTAAAAGATTCTCTCAGAAAACGGCAAGCAACTTGATTACATGATCTTATTAGGTAGAGCCTTAAGTCGGGGTTTTGACTTGAGGAGTGTTTCGTCACTTGTCCTAATCCACTCAGAGAGTCTCCATGGCTTTTGCCATTTCCATTTGAATTGAACAATCCACTGGTGATGACTTCTCTTCCACCTCCAAAGTCTCCCACCCTGTTTTCCTACGGCTGATAGTTTTCTCATCGATACTTGTCCCATCGGTACCATCTGCACACAACAAAAGTATATAGGACTCAAAATCCCTATAGAGTGAAACATGTATTTCCATAATCCTAAGCAAGTATAGTAAAAGAATTTAACCTTCTTGTTTGTATCAAGAAATGCAGCCGGTCCTCTCACTTTTCCGTTAGCAATCCCTGGCGTAAATTTGAGCTGTTTCTGTGCTGGCACGGTCATTGGAGAAGGTGTGCTCAAGTCTTCAGCTACATGTTTCACTGAACTCGGCGGCGTACCCTATAATACCAACATTTTATTTTTCATGCTGCTTTCACCAACCAAAACTTAAGTATACTGAAATATGGATAAAACATGGCATAGTCTTACTAATGAAGTTGCAATTGCTTGCTCCCTCAATTTTAATTCCTTTTCTGCTTCTTTCCTTCTCAACTCACTCTGCCTCAGAAGACCAACAATTTCTTTGAACTGATCTTTCATTTCTTTTATCTCTACATCCTTCTCCCATAATTGACACCTGCATTGGCATAAAAAAAGAAAAGGATGAAAATGTTGATTGGAAGTTTAACTTTAAAGGTGAAAACGGTTTTCTTCAATGCTGGAGGCACCTTGTTTCTGCAAGAGAGTTGAACATATACTGAAGCAAATTCTTTGCCTCTCCCATTGATCGTAGCTGGTTCCAGCGACCACGGTTTGTAAAAGCACGCTCCCGTTCTTCTGCCTCAGAAAGTTGTGATGCCATCGCTACTAAAGAATTAGAAGATATAACGAGCATGTTCTCAAGTGAAGATATACGGGCCATCCTTGCATTAGGTGACAACGATGAAGCCCTGAAACAAAAACTTGTAGATAAGGACCAAGGAAAACTTAGAAAGCGGTGAGAATTCATGAAGAAGTACCTAGCAAAGCCATTCTTTCCTCTTGGAGGACTTAATCCTTTCACTGCAAACTCATCTACTTGTCTTAAAACAGCCAACTCTTCCGCCAGTGCAGCTCGTCTGAAATTATCATTATATGCATAATCAGTAACCACAAAGAAGTTAATGGTTGTTGTGACGTTAAAATTATCGGAGAGGTTAAATGCATTCGGGACATACACGTGGCTTTGTTTCTCATACTCATGACGTACTTCATGCACATTTACCATGACTTCCAACTCATGATCAAGCCAACGCTGCAATGACTTCTCATTTGTCTAAAAGAGTAGGTATTGAATTAGATTTCTTAGGAACCACAATGATACAAACTACACAAGATAAAGAAAAATGGGACTGTGTTCAATCAATACCTGACCATTTGTTCCAAAGCCATTTGTACCAGCTGCATCAATAGTGTTTTAACTTAGAATCTCAAAAGCTTAAAAAATAAAAGTCCTATTCCTTGAAATACGGGATAACTCTTGCAGGGCACAAGATATTCAGCTACAAACTACTTTACGTGCAATTTCCAGTAGACTATGAAAATGAATCACAACAATCAGCTAAATACTCAGTGACATGATTCCATTAAAGTATTGTTATTCATACCTGAGTGTTCACGAGGAGATGATTTTCGAGCTTCTAACAACTCTTTCAACCTTTTGGTAGCCATTGCAGCCTCTTCTGTCTTCCTCTGAAGAACCTGAGAGTGAAAATTTTCTTTAGTTTCACAACTGAATCTTTTATTTTTTTGAACTTTCTTTCAGAGACAATGGAAAATACTCAAGGTTGAAGCTAACAAAATTCTATGTTACCAATCTTGTGCTTACCATTTTCTGGCGCTGATTTAAAGCTTGCAGCTTATGCCTTTCATACTCGCTCTTTCTCCCTTCTTTCCGTAACTGTGTTGTAGTAAAAGGTAAAGTTAGAATCTAAGAGGCTTTGGGAATTTTGAAAGAAAATATCAACGAAAGACTTAAGTAGGAAGAAAAAGGTAATGTGTACCTGCAAAAGTTCCTTCTCTCGGGAGGCTTTCCACTGTCGAAACTGTTCTGCTTCTTGTTTCATTCTGTGCTGCAGTTGAACCTAGAAAGGCAAGGAAGAGAATCAAACTAATGCACTTTCAAAGAGAGGATATGACATGAGTTTATATGCAAATGACATGGTCTAGATGCATTTTTTAGAGTAAAACAAAAAGATCATATTTATACCTTTTGTGCCTTGATGGATTGGATTTCATCTTGTAACCTCCGAGCCGCGTCATCACTCTTTTGTTTCTGTTTCAGTAGCTGAACTTGGCTCTCTTGCTTTTTCTTAAGGTCTAGAATCTGTGCTTCAAGCGCTTTTAAGTTCTGAGCATGAACATCTTGCAACTTCTGTGCTTGACCATCAGAAGCAAGGTTCTCAATTTCAGCCAACAAACGGTTTCTTTCTTCCTGAAGAAAAAAAAAAGAAAACAGTTCAACAACTCATAATATGTTTTGTTATAATGAAACCTAAGCACCAATGCAAAAGATATTCCACCTGAACTGATCTCTTTTCATCCTCCACCTCTGCAATTTTCTTTCCAAAATGCTGCTTTAACGCAGCCGGATCATAGCCGTCAAACAGCTTCATTTCAGACTGTTTTCATGCATTGATTATGCAGTTATAATCAAGAATAAATAATCTCTGTAAGCCATAACGGAACTCCGAGGCATTTCTATATATAATTAACAAATAAAACACACCTCTTTTTCCTCTAGACGGCGGTTCAGTTCATACAACTCTTTGTCCATACTATTTTGCAAGAGCTTATGCTCCCATTCCTTTGCTTCTTCATCAATTTCCCTTGAATCACCTACAAATAATGAAAACTCTTGTGTTTAATAACATTACTGTCTTTTACCCTTTAACTAGTTATCTTTCTTATACCTGTTGTGGCTTCAACCATGGGGTAATTAGAGGACTCTATACTGTGCAAGCTCCTTTTCAGCCCATCGGGTCTGACAGAACCAACAATATCATCCTGCAACCAAATAACTCGACATTTCATAACAGTTACAAGGATCTAGCAAAAATAGAGAAAAAGGTATCAGTTAGAATTTTACAGCTCTTATGTCTTTAAAGTCTTTTTCAGAATGCTCTACACCAGGACATCTGCTACGGTACTCATGAAGTTCGCGGCAAAGTTCTTCATTAGCAGTTTCAAGCCAAACAATCCTTTCTTTAAGAGCCTGCACAATCACACCAAATCTTAATCTTTATACTCCTGAAAAAACTGCTGGGAAGACTGGCCATACCTGTACTTCTGCACATGAGGATCCTCCGGTCCGTAAGGAGAGTTCTGCCTGCAAGTATTCTACCTGTTGACGCATTTTTAGCATCTCACTAGACACAGGATCTCTATTAACCTGTTTTTGAAGAATCAAACAAAAAAAAGAGATAATTAGAGTAATTTTATTTCAGTGAATAATTAGTTTCTTTGATTGACACATCCGAATAGCTTACAACAGGTTTATTTCGGATGTTTCGAGCACGGTTTGCATATTTCAAAGTGTTAAGTGTCTCCTCCGCGTTAATATCTGCAGGACTAATGCAAGCTGGAACCCGCATAGCAAGCATAGAGAAATTAAACGAACATTAACCAAACTGGACAGGGATTAAAGCAGAACTTCCTCAGAAAAAGTAAAAAAAGAAAACTGCAGGTTACCTATCATCACAGTTCTGCTGTTACCACCAAGGGAATCCTAAGAAATTAACATGCAAAGCTTATGAGAATGGAGCAAACATTGAACAGAGTAATATCAAGAAGATTTGAAAACAAATATACCTGCAAAAGCCGTGTAAGTTTACTGTCTCTGTAGGGAACATGGGCACCATCTTTACGCTTTTTCTCATCACCGAGCGCACTGATAACATTACCAAGCGCAAGGAGGCCTTTGTTGATGTGAACTCCTGATGAAAAGAATCAACTTCCATTACAGCACCAAGATCAAAAACGCTTAAAACTAGTCTAAAACCAAATTCAACAGAAGAACGCCAACCTTCCTTAAATCTCAAACCGTCTGAACCAGTTCTTTTGGCTCGTTCTGAACCAGCAAGATCTACTAAGTGCAACTTGGCACACAAATATTCTTCTTTCAAGCTCCCATTGTAAGCACCGTTTTCAGGAGAATCCGTATTAATTTTGCGCATTTGCTCCACGGTGATAGTGAAAATGGCATGTGAACGACTGCATATACCCAAAGAAGAAAGACAAAACTTTTATAAGTGTTTAAAGTTATTGACTGCAACGTTCTACTTGAGGTTTTAGATTGTTACATAAAAACAATAATAACACAAATATCACAAGTCACCTGGACTGATTGTTCATGTTAGTACTACCAGTAGCCCTGCTAACCGAACCTTGGTCAAGGCAAGCAGCCATCTCTTTCAACGTACTAACACTTACTTCTGTGGATCCAGCTAGTGTGATAACACCGTTGGATGTTTCTCGAATCTGTATCGGTGGCTTCCCAGGGACATGTGCTACCTTACCAACATGTCCAGTGTTATTAGTGTCTGATTTATTAACAGTACAAGGATCCAGCAAATCTTGAACCTCTTCTTTATGAATCTAACCAAATAAAATCATTAATGGTCAGTCGTGTTACGAATGAATCAACGCGCGGTCAGAAGAAAGAAAGGTGTTTAAAAAGAACCTCAATAAAAGAAACATGAATCTGAAACTCAATCTGCTGCTTCAAAGTCTCTATCTTGGTGAAAAGAGCGTTCATAACTTGAGGGATGATACCAGTCTGGCTGCTGTCTCCGCAGCCAGTACCCATTGTATATGTTTTACCGGAACCCGTTTGTCCATAAGCAAGAACGGTAGCATTGTAGCCTTGAAATAAACCATCAACAAGAGGGGCAGCACATTCTTCATACATTTCAGTAGATGGAGAACCAGAGCTCCCATATACATGATCAAATGTAAAAGAATGTGATCCAATTTGTACCTGCAGCATTATTTCACAAAAATCCAATTTTCAAAGAAATATTTGATTATGATTACAATAAAAATTTCTAACTAACAATTTAACAAGCATGGGCCAAAACTTATATATATTCCAAAACCCCAATTCCAATTCACATATTGAGTAAAAAGGTCAGTGATCAGAATTTTTTTTGGTAAGGAGGTCAGTGATCAGAATTAGCAACAAAAACAATTGATTAGTGAGCTAATTAATAAAGGAAAAGATATTAATGATGCAATAATACTAAAAACAGAAGTACTTGGTCAAACATGCATAAAGTAAACACTGATAAAAAGTCACTGATTCTAAAAACGTCGCGAGATCTAGATCTCAGGGAGAGACAATTCCGCTTAAAAAAAAAAAAAAGCTAATNAGTTGAAATATAT
>Ga0041059_1001056_pt1 | contig 21878 bp, 17 predicted proteins | sample AraColnosormetaG_FD_56232 | JGI IMG/M metagenome (GOLD analysis project Ga0041059, IMG submission 56232) | Arabidopsis roots microbial communities from North Carolina, USA - Col MF nosort | ecosystem: Host-associated > Plants > Roots > Unclassified | place: USA: North Carolina | collected... | reverse complement strand
TTTTATTTTTATGGTGATGATTGAAAAATGTTTTTTTTTTTTGTTCTGTAGATCGGAGAGAGAGTACTTATACGAGATTCTTGGTGAAGTGATAAAAGCAGGAGCAACAACTCTCAACATACCTGATACTGTTGGTATAACTTTGCCTAGTGAGTTTGGTCAACTGATTACTGATTTAAAGGCCAATACTCCGGGGATTGAAAATGTTGTCATCTCAACACATTGTCAGAATGATCTTGGACTCTCTACGGCCAACACTTTATCTGTATGTCTTTTTTTTTTTTATACTCGGAACAACTAAGCTGATTCAAACCAGTGAATATATGTGATGCTAATGTGTGTGTGATTACCTTTTTGAATTCAGGGGGCACATGCAGGTGCGAGGCAGATGGAAGTGACGATCAATGGAATTGGTGAAAGAGCTGGAAACGCTTCACTGGAAGAGGTCAGAGTTTTATTAATTTGTCAAGACATGTGAACCTTTCCTGCATTGAAATCTTTTTTGGGGCTTGATCTTACTGAGCAAGACAATTCTGTAGAACCGAGTAGTACCTTTTCATTATCAGTAGCAGTGAGATATCTGGAATAATATTCTCTAGTAAGATTTTAAAAGGCCAAATGTCTAAGTAATGAGTCTTAGTATAGCCTTGGCCCTTGGCTATAATTACCTGAAGAAGAACATGTGGGTGAGATTGTCTCAGGGTAGGCGTTTTAGACTTTCAGTTTATTTTCTGCTTACGCTGCAATGGGATATATAATCCTTACATGATGATTTTCGTGTAAGTGTAGGTTGTGATGGCCATAAAATGCCGTGGAGATCATGTATTAGGAGGTCTATTTACCGGAATTGATACTCGGCACATTGTTATGACAAGCAAGATGGTACCTCTTTTGAACTTTATTCTTTACATTGTGAAAACAAATATTACTTTTTCTTAAGAGGAAAAAGTTTGTAGATTTCCACATAAGCTGTCTCATAACTAGTGGCTTGTTTTCTCAGGTAGAGGAGTACACTGGGATGCAGACACAACCTCATAAGGCTATTGTAGGAGCGAATGCCTTTGCGCATGAAAGTGGAATTCACCAGGTTAATATTTGCATGTTCACTCTTTCAGTCTAGTGCCTAACGGTCCTCTTTTCTTCATGATTATTGTTCTTGTTGAACTTAAATGACTCTTTTACATTTTTAGGATGGAATGCTGAAACACAAGGGTACATATGAAATTATATGTCCCGAAGAAATTGGACTTGAACGATCAAATGATGCTGGCATTGTCTTGGGGAAGCTTAGGTATGAAAGTTATTCTTGTTTAGTCTGTTTTGCCTGTAATTTGTCCTTTTCTTGTTCAGACAATGCAACTAGACTGTAATTGGTGGATATGCTGATAATTTCGAGACGTTATTAGGCGTCATTTTTTTTTTCCAATTTATAAGCTAGTGTACACTACATATGTGTTTGAAACCAGAAGTCTAACTGTTGGTCTCTACTTTTGCTTGGATATATATTATGCAGTGGGCGTCATGCGCTGAAAGACCGTTTGACTGAGGTGCACAGCAATCTTACACATACAAATACTTGTATTGCCATCTTTGTGGGAGACACTAATGTTCTCTTATCTTTTGTACATTTCCAGCTTGGTTATCAATTAGATGATGAACAGCTAAGTACCATTTTCTGGCGCTTCAAAACCGTGGCTGAGCAGAAAAAGGTAGTTGCTTTTGGTTATTGTGTATTTCCTCGGAAACCTAACTTGCGTTTTCAATTCCAAATAAAAGCTTCGCAGCCATTTTGAAAGCTTTGTTAGACCTATAAGACTTGAGTCTCCGTGGCTAATTTGGAATGTACTTTGTTTCCTTAGTTCTGGCTGCATAAACTTAGGATGTGTAGAGGATTACTCTTTCTATTTTCTAGTGCTCTTGATTTGTTAATGTAATGTCTTCTGATCGTATATGTTCCCTTGCTGATCCAGAGAGTTACTGATGCGGACATAATAGCTTTAGTATCTGATGAAGTTTTCCAGCCAGAAGCCGTGTGGAAACTCCTGGACATTCAGGTGAAATTGGGATCATAATGTGCTTTCTTACTCTTTTTTCTTGTTCATTGTCTTTATCCAATTCTCATGGTACTTAAAAGTGGAATGCAGATAACTTGTGGAACTCTCGGGCTTTCAACAGCAACTGTAAAACTTGCTGACGCTGATGGCAAAGAACATGTCGCTTGTTCTATTGGAACTGGGCCTGTGGATTCAGCTTACAAGGCAGTAGATCTTATCGTAAAGGTACTGTTTATACCGCTGAGGCTCTCATCTACAAATAACTCACCAGTGGGTCATCGCTTATTGAAAACCTTTTTCCCCCTTTAGGAACCGGCTACTCTGCTTGAGTACTCAATGAATGCAGTAACAGAAGGCATTGATGCCATCGCAACCACAAGAGTTCTTATCCGTGGAAGCAACAAATACTCATCTACAAACGCAATAACTGGTGAAGAGGTTCAAAGAACCTTTAGGTAAAATCCTCTTTTGCCCCATATCTCATTCAAACCGGATCGATTTATCTGCGAAGTTTATTGTTTCTTGTTGATTCTTGCTTGTATTATAACACCAAACCGGTTGTCTTGTGTTTGGCAGTGGAACTGGAGCAGGAATGGATATTGTGGTGTCAAGCGTCAAAGCTTATGTTGGAGCTTTGAACAAAATGATGGACTTCAAAGAAAACTCCGCCACAAAAATCCCTTCCCAAAAAAACAGAGTCGCTGCCTGAATTAAAAATCTTTCCGGCAAATACCAAAAAGTCAGACAGAAGTTAGGTTCTTTTATTTTCAAGTACATAGTTTGGTAATAACTGGAGTTTCGGAGTTTGCTTGTTGTTTATCGAAGTTGCATGTCAAAAGAGTTTGGTGTACTATATATATCTTGATTTAACTTGAATCTCTATTTTTAGAAATAATGGTTTTAGAATAAGGAATAAAAACCAACCGTTAAACAGTTTTAACCTATTTCAAAAAGCTGTCTTTAGACTAAACTAAGGTCTTAAAACTCAAAAACAAAACTGATACCTCTCTGTTCTTGATTCCTTGTCTCTTTGTTACAACCTCTTCATATATCACACAAGTCAAAACATCATATACTCTACGAGTCATTTTAGATTTCCTGATTTGCAAAAAATGTCAGAGATACGAACAGGGTTCTTAACAATGGCGACCATAATCCTTATATGCATAGGCTTAACAATGACGGGAACAGGTTTATATTACAGAAAAACAGTCTCGAAATGTATCCGAGAAACGGATGGCAGTTTCGTCGTCATTGGTTTGCTCTTGCTGGTGATTCCTCAGTTTGCTCTTTACGCAATCTGTTGTCACTCAAAACGTATGTTCACAATCTACATCTATGCAATGATATTCGTAAGCATTGTCCTTGGTGGCTACTCTTTAAAGTGTTTCATCTACAACACAACCTTTGGAATCGCCAAGAACCCGGCTGAGGAAAAGCGAACCGCCAAGCAATTGGTAGGCAGGCTAGTCCCTGAAAGTAAACTTGCAAAAGTCACGGAGTGCATCATTCATAACCATGACTGTAACTTCAATGCCAGCCAAAACAGCAATGTTTGGGTAAGTACTTAATTATGTCACCTCATCCTGATTCATTCGTAATAAAAGATCAATTCTCTAACAATGATGATATATATAGAGGTATTGCTGCGCGCAACCAAGAGGATGTGGAGTGACGACAATGTTCGGGCAACCAGGAGAATGGAGTTGGAAACATCAACACGTAGAGAACCATGTTCCGGAAGAATGTTCTTACGAATACTGTCTCAGTTGCAGAGGTTGCCAGATGAGCATCTTAAAAGCCATTGTTCATCAATGGAAATATCTCTCCATGTTCTCTTATCCTGCCCTCTTTCTCGTTTGTCTCAGCCTCGCCATTTCCAGGTCCATTATGGATACTTTCGATGAACCTGATGATTATAGGGGCTATTATTCTTGATTTCATTTTTCCATATCAAATGTACATGATATATATTTAATTCTAGTTTCTCATTAGTTTTCTTCAATATTAACTAACACCTTTTTCTTTCTTTTTTCTAATCTTAACGATGGAGGAAGAGTCTTTTAAAGTAAATACTCGGATACACCAAATGTTTGGTATCTATAATCTATTCTGACTAAACCAGAGCTATCACCAGAAGTAGTTATTTTGTCACGTGAGATGCGTTTTGGAATTCCACTAATTTCATCAATCTTGTAAGTTAAGATCAAAATAAGAAGAAAATCTCCTAGATGTCACCAGGGTATAAAATGGTTGTGTTATTTACCCATGCAATAATAAATTTTTGGATTTTCTTCCATCAATTCTTAACGAATATTATAAACCCCCCACGAATTTGAGTTTTATCCTTGAAAAACGTTTTTTCACAACATATTATTATTCATATATTTACTTATTTAGTTTGTTTTTTCCTTTTCCAAGTAACAAAAATATGAATTAATATGCATTTTTATTTAAAAATAAAATTAACATAAACCTATATGTAATTTTCCCAACAATCTCGTACTCAATAAATTCTTATTAAATTCAATGTTTAAAAAGTCGAGTGACAGTTTAATTATTAGTCTTAGTTACGTGGCAGTAAGACCTAGTCAAAATCTAATTAAACGACTTCCTCTAAACTAAAGGATCTTCTTAACCCCCACACGATCTCTAAAACCAATGGCTAATAATCTCCACTAATATCATCAACCCACTACCAAAAAAGCAACCGTTTCCCTCTTTCCCCAATAACCACGACTCCACACACTTAAAAACACACACACACACTAAAAACGTTACGAAACATAATTATCAAATTCAAACAACAACAAAAAAACACTCTCTCCCTCTCCGTATCTATTTAAAATCCGATCAGGTTAATCGAGTTTATCATTTGGAGAAAGCAAATTTCCAAAAATGTTTCGAGTTAGCAATTTCATGGTTGGTCTAGCAAACACATTGGTGATGTTAGTGGGCGCTTCGGCCATTGGTTATTCGATTTACATGTTCGTTCACCAAGGCGTCACTGATTGTGAATCTGCCATTCGGATACCACTTCTCACGACCGGACTCATCCTCTTCTTGGTGTCTTTGCTCGGAGTGATTGGATCTTGTTTCAAGGAGAATTTGGCAATGGTTTCCTACTTGATCATATTGTTTGGGGGCATTGTTGCATTGATGATTTTCTCCATATTTCTCTTCTTTGTGACCAACAAAGGAGCCGGTCGTGTGGTGTCCGGTCGAGGGTATAAAGAGTACCGGACGGTGGATTTCTCGACGTGGCTTAATGGGTTCGTTGGTGGGAAGAGATGGGTTGGGATAAGGTCTTGTTTGGCTGAGGCTAACGTTTGTGATGATTTGAGTGATGGTCGTGTTAGTCAGATCGCTGATGCGTTTTATCACAAGAACTTGTCTCCCATCCAGGTATTGTTTTGGATCGATTTTCTGTATGAACATATTTCTTTGTTGATATTTTTGTATAAATATAGTAAAGGGAAGACCAATCAAAGCTTTTGCTTTCTTTAGTATATATATATGTAAAGACAAATCAATAAAAAATAGTCTAGGTTCATTTCATCGTTCTTAGTATGATTAAATTTCATTGTTAAGTTTTTGCATATAGTAACAAAAGCAAGACAATTTTTAGCCGAACTAAGATAACACTTATATGTTAAGCCGTTAAATTTATTGTTCATAATGGGTTGTGTAACTCAAGTATTGATTGTGTATGAGCAGTCAGGTTGTTGTAAGCCACCATCGGATTGCAACTTCGAGTTCAGAAACGCGACGTTCTGGATACCGCCGAGCAAAAACGAAACGGCAGTTGCGGAAAACGGGGACTGTGGTACGTGGAGCAACGTGCAAACAGAGTTATGTTTCAACTGCAACGCATGCAAAGCGGGTGTGTTAGCGAACATAAGAGAGAAGTGGAGGAATCTTCTTGTTTTCAACATTTGTCTCCTCATTCTCCTCATAACCGTCTATTCCTGCGGTTGCTGTGCTCGTCGTAACAATCGGACGGCTAGGAAAAGTGATTCTGTCTGATCAACAACTCAATTTCAGTTTCTTGTGTTTTTCTGTTTTCTTAGTTTGTTTGGTTTTTTAAGTTAATTATCTTTTGTTTTCTTTGGACAATGTCATGTTCTGTTTCTCAACAATTATCATGAATTTATCACATTTCACTAGTCGTAACCATTGGCATTTAATTTTATTTTAAATCTTATGCTTCACATATTTAGTCACAATTCTAATTATCTTTATGTTTCTTAGGACAATGTCATGTTTTTGTTTCACCACAATCAATATGATTTTCTTTACCAAAAAGGCAAAAAGAATCATTATGAATTTTCACATTTCAATAGCAGTACCAATCTAACTCAAACAAAAAAAAAATATGTGGTCTTATCTATTTTTATCAGCAACCATTAACAAACCAACGAAAAAGAAAAGAACAAACAAAACATTAAAACATAGAAAAGATCCAGAATTCTAAATTCTACGTGCTCAAAAAGAAACAAAACTTCAATCTTAAATCTCCTTTCTGGCACACCCTTCATTGACAATCATAACCTCTTGTCTCATCAATCTCTCTCGTCGCCAACATTGATTAATCGATTTTTATTTGTGTTGCTAAAGAAAGAAAGAAAAAATGGAGGATCAGATAAGACAACTTAAAGACATTTTCGACCGGTTCGACATGGACGCAGACGGAAGCTTAACAATCTTAGAACTCGCGGCACTTCTCCGGTCACTCGGTCTCAAACCTTCCGGCGATCAAATCCATGTTTTGTTAGCTAGCATGGACTCAAACGGCAACGGTTTTGTCGAATTCGATGAGCTCGTTGGTACAATTCTTCCTGATCTTAACGAAGAGGTCCTAATCAATTCCGAGCAATTACTCGAGATTTTCAAATCGTTCGATAGAGACGGTAACGGGTTCATAAGTGCGGCTGAGCTTGCAGGAGCAATGGCCAAGATGGGTCAACCATTAACGTATAAAGAATTAACGGAGATGATCAAAGAAGCTGATACAAATGGTGATGGTGTTATAAGCTTTGGAGAGTTTGCTTCAATTATGGCAAAATCTGCTGTTGATTACTTTGGATTAAAAATTAATTCGTGATCATTTCTTATGCTTTTTCATTTATTCATTTTTATAGAAAATCGAATTCATAACACCAGGTCTTAAAGCTAGATTGCTCGAAAATTTGATATATAAAATCAGAGAAAATAGTCTTTAAGATCCAAGGACGATTAAAGATGAAAATACTCAGGGAAACAGATATTCTTAAAATTTGAGAAACAATACGAAATCTAGAAAACAAGCTCATGTGGTTTCATTCCTTGACTCAATGAGAACCTGGCTCCAAGGTAAACCTTGAGCTCTGGGACAGCTTCAATGGATTTGATCAGAGCAGCATCAACGGTTTTCTGGTCTTCCTTCTTCTCCTGTGGGATCTCCTTCTTCTCCTGTTCAACCCAAAGTTTTCAATTAGGTAATGGTACAAAGACAAGAAAACACATAATAACCATTTTTGGATAAAACCAAATATCCATAAGATGATTGTATACCTCTTTCTCAGCTTCGAAGAATTCGCCTTCTGTTTTCTTCTTCTTCTTCTCAGCAACCTTTCCAAAATACTTGTCATCGAATTTCTCAGTGTTGACTCCAGAAATGTCAATCTTTGTGGAGGTTCCAATCACATAGGCTTGGTTAACACGTCTCAATGGAACACCATTAATCTTGAATGGTCCTGAAATGACCAAATCAACAAAGACAAACATTAACATAGGTTCCAAATTGAACAATCAAACCAACACCATCGAGAGATAAGAGTTCACCTGTTACAAGAAGCAAACCAGAAGAAAGTTGCTTGAGGAAGACAACTCTCTTACCCTTGAATCTACCAGCAAGAATGATCAACACAGTTCCTGGAGTGATGCTGGCTCTGCAACACAGAGATAAACAAAACCATATTCATATCAAAAATGAAGCATAGCCATAATCTCTAGGAATCCTACATTTCTAAAAATCCTAACAATTTGTATGGTCTCTCTTATATCACCAGTAGATCCAAAACCATTCTAATACTAGATCTAGCGGAATCAAACTCAAATGAAAATTAAAAACCAATCGAAGAAGAAGATGGATAAATACTTTAGCTTGGTAGGCTTAGGCTTGCGTCTGTTAACAAGCGGCTTCTTGACGTCTTCCGCCGGATAAAACTTGGCAGGCTTCTCAACCGGAGCGTCGACCTTTGGCTGAGCATCGTGACGAGGGAAAACGCCACCGTTCTTGGCCTTGATAGCCCACAAACCTCTCTTGTGGTACATCTGAGACCTCGAATATTTTCCAACTCCCCTGATTAGGTCAGGGTTACGGTTAACCTTGGGAGTCCTCTTCGCCGCCGGCATTTTTTCGGCTTCGGTGGTGTAAAATCTATCAGAGACATAAACCCTAGATTGAGCTTTTATATAGCAGAAAGTAAAAACCTAATGGGCCCTTATGGTCTAGAATACTTTAATATGGGCTTCATATGGGGGTCTAGTGCAAAAGTGTGTTATTGCAAAATATTGGGCTTTAAATGAAGTATTTTTGTACTTACTATTTGGCAGGTAAGTAAAAGTGTTTTTTTGATAAAAATGATATCTATCCCGTTAAACAATTTTGTTCATAAAAATTTTGTTGGATAAGTTATATTTAATCCAATTCTTATACCGGATATTTCATATTTAACAATATACATAATTAGAACTTAGAAGATTTGATTAAAGTTTAAAATTATGACTTTTTTATCATATTTATTTAACTTTTTAAATTGATTTGAATCATCATATAATACATAAAATAAGAGTTACAATTATATCTTATACGTATTATATAGCTTTAAAAAAACACAATACACGACACCAAACATAAGCATAAGAAAAAGAATCATAAAGTATACACTAGATCATAATCTGTATTTGTTTAGCACGGAGAAAAATTTATTTTTTAAATATTTATTTAAAGTTGGATTATTGTCTGTTTTATAATACAATTTTAATCATTCTATACATAATACAAATATTCACTTGTTATAGGGATAGGGGTATGATTTTTTTGGTTTGGTTTGGTTTCAGTTAGGTTTAGTTTTGGTTTTATAAAAACTAAAACCATATAGAAACTATATGTAATTCGATTTGGTTACGATTGGTTTGTACAATTTTTTATTTTATATAAATTAAAACCATATAAAACCATATGTATCTCGACCCATGCTACAACATACAAAATTTTATATATTATATATTTTAAAATAAAATTTATATATTAATTTTGGGATTTTTCTGTTTTGCCGTCGGCATCTCTTAGTGGCGTAAACCCTAATTGACAGTCGAAAGCTTTTAAATATAAGGACGATACCGGCAAAAATAAAATCTAATGGGCCTTATATGGGTTTAATTCAACACTGCTACTCTAATGCTTCCAAAAGAAAACTCCATTCGATAAGGATTTGCTTCCCAGTTCAGGGAGAGGTGAATATTTTTCAAACTAACTCCAATAGTTTGGCATCTTCCTAGAGAGGAAACACCCCGCCTTAGCCACTAGAATATTTCCGACGTAGTTTGGTATCCGAAGTAAACTTTCCTCAACTCCATCCATTGTAGCTCTAAACACCCTAAATTGAGCTTTTAGATAGCAGAAAATAAAAAACCTAATGGGCCCTTATATGGTTTAGAAAACTTTAATATGGGGGTCTCGATATTTTTAGTACCAAAGTGTTTTTATTGCAAAACATTGGGCCTTACATGAAGTATTTTTGTACTTACTATTTGGCGGGTAAGTAAAAGTGTTTTCTTGATAAAAATGGTATCCATCCCGTTAAACAATTTTGTTCATAAAAATTTTGTTGGATAAGTTATATTTAATCCAACTCTTACACCGGATATTTCATATTTAACAATATACATAGTTAAAACTTAGAATATTTGATTAAAGTTTAAAATTATGACTTTTCTATCATATTTGTTTAACTTTTTAAATTGTTTTGAATCATCATATAATACATAAAGTAAGAGTTACAATTATATCTTATACGTATTATATAGCTTTAAAAAACACAATACACGACACCAAACGTAAGTATAAGAAAAAGAATCATAAAGTATACACTAGATCATAATCTGTTTTGGTTTAGCACGGAGAAAAATTAATTTTTAAATATTTATTTAAAGTTGGATTATTGTCTGTTTTATAATACAATTTTAATCATTCTATACATAATACAAATATTTACTTGTTATAGGGATAGGGGTACAATTTTTTTGGTTTGGTTTGGTTTCGGTTAGGTTTAGTTTTGGTTTTATAAAAACTAAAACCATATAGAAACTGTATGTAATTCGATTTGGTTACGATTGGTTTGTACAGTTTTTTTATTTTATATAAATTAAAACCATATAAAACCATATGTATCTCGACCCATGCTACAACATACAAAATTTTATATATTATATATTTTAAAATAAAGTTTCTATATTAATTTTGGGAGTTCTCTGTTTTGCCGCCAGCATCTCTTAGTGGCGTAAACCCTAATTGACAGTCGAAAGTTTTTAAATATAAGGACGATAGCGGCAAAAATAAAACCTAATGGGCCTTATATGGGTTTAATGCAACATCGCTACTCTAATGTTTCCAAAATGAAACTTTATTCGATAAGGAATTGCTTCCCAGTTTAGGGAGAGGTGAATAATTTTTCAAAATAACTCTAATAGTTTGGCATATTCCCAGAGAGGAAACACCCCGCCTTAGCCACTAGAATATTTCCGCGTAGTTTGGTATCCGAAATAAACTTTTCCTCAACTCAATCATGTTTTCAACTGTAGCTCTATCCTCACGGCAGAGATCTAACTCCAAATTATAAACCTTTAGCTTGTTTCTATTGTAAGATAGACGGGCTAGCTGAACAATCTTGGCTGCATGGTTCTCCGATGTGAATTGCACCTCTGCATAGCGTCCTTCCCTACCCTTAATGGTTTGATATGGGTTTCTAGTGGCATGCAAATAATTCTGTTAAAAACAAATAATTTTGTGTAATTTTTTATTTTGTTAACTATGCTTATTTTTAAAAAAAACATATTCATGTATTTTACTATCTTATATGATACACTAAATAAATCTACATATTAAGAAAATAAATTACAAGAGAACAATAAGACAAAATGGTTCATAGATATTTTTAGTGCATATCATCCTTGTTTAGAATATTTTAACATTTGTGACATAAAAGTATTTTTTTTAACATTTACGTTTAAAAAATAAAGACACTAACTTATAAATTTAAAAGAAGAAAAACAGTGAAAGAGGCATTGCTAAATGATGAAATAATAGTAAAAATAAAATTAGTGAAAAGGAGAAAATAATTGTGTGATTGTCATGTATATTCCTATAGAATACAGATGTTAGAAAATAGTGGAGGAAACAAACAAAAAAATAAATGTAGTAAAGAGACAACATCAGATCTGATCTGTCTTCAAACATGTTAATGCTTCATGTGTGGACGAGCAAACCCGGGCTGCACCAAAAACCAAACAAGCATATTAGTGAAGTGTATGTACACAGAATCTTCTTGATGAACAACTTCACTGTTTTAGAGTGTTTTGATTATAGCATCATTGTAGTAAAGTTACCTGAAGCAGTTTTGAAGGAGCTTCTTGATGAACAAGACCGTGGCTTCTCGTTTTCCTTCTATCCAACGCAGGACTAGTATTAGCAACGGTTATGTCCCAAAAGCTTCTCTTTTTAGCTGCTGCAACTGGAGATGCAAACCGATGACTCGGACTTTTCAGTTCCTTTTCCTTCTCCTTTGGTCTCAAGCTCCCTCTTGTGACAATCCTCCTTGTTTCTTTGCATCTTTCTGGAGTTTTCTCGCTCTTTCTACTACAAAGATCTTTCATTAATTCGTCTTTTTGCTTCTTCATCTGCAAACCATGTTCCCTCTTCATTCTCTCCATCTCCATCTTCAATGCCTTAACAGTCAGCTGAAGTTCCTTCACAGCTTCTTCTGCTTTTGTCCTTTTCAATGATTCTGGTGTGAAACATGTCCCTGATAACAACGAATGCCTTGGTTTCTTCTTCTGCTGAGCTGTTAATGCAGACGGTGGAGTCATAAGAGATGAGATTGATGGAGGTGTCAGAGAAATGTTGTTGTTGTTATTAGCAGCGGCTATGTTCTCTGCTTGTAGAGTCAAAAGCTTTTGCTGCTGCTTTGCTAGCTGGACACGCAATTCACTATTCTCTTTTTGAAGTTCTAACAAAAGCTTAGCCTGATCAGCTCCTTCTTCTTCACCCACTTGAACCACCTCTTCATTTACTTCACATTCCTTCACACGAATCTCCTTGGCTCGATCAGCCCAATGGAGAGTGTTTTGTGTTTCACCAAAAGATTGACTGCTTGGACTTATATTAGCAATCATCACCGTGTTACACGAGCCGCCTAGTGAGTCTTTGAGTAGTTGTGTGAGCTTTGAGTTTCTGTAAGGAATATGTTTCTTGCCTTCCACAAGCGCGTTAATGCAACTACTTAATGCAAGAAGTGATCTGTTTATGTTTGCACCTTCCAGTGATCTGAGCGTCCTTTGATCAGTTGCTAGCGCTCTTTCAGAACCCGCAAGATCAATGAGAGATAGCTTTCCTACCCGGCTGATGATATTCATGGAAGCATCTCTAGTCTTATACTCCACTATTACCTAGAGAACCGCAACAAAAGATCAACCTAAGACATTCCTGGCCTCAAAGTCGATGATACACTATTGATTTGACACAATATGAAACTGAGAAGAATGCAAATTCTAACCTGAAGGATGGCATGTGAGCGAGAAGATGTTTCATTGCAACGAGTAGGCTCGGTAGTTCTGTTTTGATTTCCCCTTTGAAGCAAAGCCATAACCTGCAATAAACCATAACAAACAAATCTTATATATTAGCTTTTGTTTTTCAAGATCATTAAAAATGGAAAATGTATAGATTACAAGAAGAAACCTCATCTGTTGAGTAAGCTCTATATTGAGTGAGACCAGCAGCCACAATTCCCTGTTTTCGTTCACATTCAGAGAAATGAAAACGAATGAGACCATTGTGTTCTTAATTCTTATCTAAAGCTCAAAGAGACAAAATGTAATGTCAGTTTTATGTTTACCTGCTTATCTTCACGGAGAATGAGAGGTCTACCAGGTGAAAGCAAATCTCTAACAGTTTCATTATAAACCTCAAGATAAGAAAGATGAACAACATGGTTCCCATCTAAGCTTCTCTGTCTAACTTTAGCAAACAAATCTTTGATTGCTAGAACCATTACACCTGGATTCTCCATTGTCCCTAACATCGTATAAGTCTTGCCTGCTCCCGTAGCACCGTAGCAGAAAACTGAACCATTTCTTCCTTCAAGAACTGCTTCAACAAGATCTCCTGTTCTGAATAAATCAAAAGGGAAAGACATCTAAGAACAATGCTAATCAAAAGATCCATTATTCAAGGCAATATGGTTGAATTACACTTACGTGGTGGAATAAACCTCTTGTTGTGTGGTAGTTTCAGGAAATGAAGAATCAAAAGTGAAATGACGAACACGGAGCCTCTTAAGCCTAAGGTAATCATTCTCATTCGTAAACTCCGTTAGGTAAACATCTCTTTTATTCAAAACCTTGACACAACACCTTGACCCATTCTCTCTTTCCTTTTTCCCCATTGGTCTAAGCCTAACAAACACCAAAATCCGACTCACAGAAGCATTAAGACTCTCCAATTTCTCAGCTTCCGAAACGTTTCTAGCTCCATTACCCATTGAAAGCTTCCTAATCACACCACTAGGCTTAACAGGAACCGAACTAACCCCAAAAATCCGATCTGCTTCAAATACATTGTTCTCTTTGGTATCTTCTTCAACAAAGGTAGAATCTTTACCGTCCAGGCGATGAAATCTGTCTCCTTTCTTGGAAGAATCAAGCAGCTGAGTCTTGAATCTCTGATCTTCAGGTTTCGGAGACTGATTATGATTAGGGTTCCTGAGAGAGAAAGAGGCTCTCTTTTGCTGCTCGTACAAGAGAGTCAAAGCTCTCATCTTTTCCTTCAACCCTTGATGTGGATTTCTCAACGGAAGATTCAGATTTGTGTTCTCTTGCTCGTTTCGCTCCTGTTTCATCACCTTAGATCGAGTAGATACCGGCATCTTTTTTCGTTCTTCAGAATCTAAGATTTTCTCACCATCCAAAATACAAAACCCAGCAAAGAAGAAGATCTTTAGAGTTGAAATATATGATTGATCAAACGCCGTTGATTGGACTGGAGAAGTGTGTGTTGGTCAAAATGAAAAAGCTTTGAGAGAGTGTAGATTAATTGCTTGCTATTTTCCACTCTTTAGATTAAACGCAAATTAAGAAAAAAAAATGAGAGTTTTTTGAAACTTTATTGTAACGGTCATAAATAGCTTTTTTTTGGGCCCAGTTAATATTGTTTTTTAATATAAGTGACAGGTGTGCGATTGGGAACATAATTGCTTTTTTCATAAATTCTAAATATGCGAATATATTTGGGTTTTCCGTTTTGATTTGGGCCTAAATCTACCATTTTGGTTTGGTATGTAACTTTGGTGTGATTGTCCTAAATAAAACCAAACAAAACATAAGAACTAAATCCTTTCTGTGATTAATCAGGATGTTAGAGACTAAATTTAGCTTAAGTTGATCCATGACATATCATATTATTCACATTGTATAAGAAAAGTAATTATAATCAAAGAAATAGTTTCAATTGTCCTGGTAAGAAAATCATAAAATGTACTAGTTGATATACATTGGTTCTATTTCGGTTCGGTTTGGTTGAATTATGTAATTAATTAGAATTTTCTTATAATTTCTTTCTAGCAAAACCAACTCATTGAACACTTTTTCCAAGATATATACACTTCGGAATAAAAAATAATCAGCCTTATAACTGAAATTTAATATTTATATAAAACATAAAAAAAATCCTGATGAGCCAATAAGCAATAATCATGACTAATTTTGGTGGTATGTTAAACCGAAAATTAATAAATTAAATATTATCCGAGCCGAAAATCAGACCAGACCTGAGCCATTCGCTGGAGTCATTTAGCTGAGCCTTTTACTTTCTCAACTTCTCAATTCCCAAAACCAGCCGACCGATTATTGAGCCAGCCTCGTTACCCTAGCTCCTCTCCTCCGTCAAATCCTCCGGCCAAATCAACGGATCCGCCGTCGTAACCCATCTCTCAGATCGACGAATCTCCCGACTCGCCGATCCTCCTAAGGTCATATCCCTTAAATCGGCTCAGATCTGTGGCTCATAGATCCAGCGCCGATCCTCTTTCTCTCTAGCTGCTGTTTCTGCTTTCCCTCCAAAAAAATAACTTCCCTCTCTCTCTCGCAACGGTTTTTACTCTACGGATCGTTTCACAGAGACTAATAAGACGCTTGGAATCAATGGAGTGGAATGTAAATAATGCATTCAAAACCTACAAAGGTAAATTGAAAACTGAATATGAAGATTCATCAATCTGATAATTTGTGATAAAGTATGGAACTTGTTTACCTTGGTCTCAGTGTATGTGTTTGTTCATTCAATTGAGACTAGAACCACTTATGATATTTTGTGGCTGCTTCTTGGTGTAGAAATGGAACCTAAAGCCATGATGGACATGACACTAGTTCCACATTCTGATCCCATTGACATTGGATTAGGCTCTTCTGATAAGTCAAATTCGGTTCCCCCTAAACGGAAGAAGACAATGACATCAGTTTATCTTAAATATTTCGAGACTGCACCAGACAGCAAAACTCGGAAATGCAAGTTCTGTGGACAAAGCTATTCCATTGCAACAGCTACTGGTATTATTCTTATATCCTCTGCATTTTATTCCAAGTCCTTTTGATTTTACTAACAACATATTTTTTGTTCTTGTTCTGTTTTCCTGCTCTTAAGGAAATCTTGGAAGGCATCTGACTAATCGACATCCAGGCTATGATAAGGCAGCAGCAGATGTTGTCACCAGCTCATCAGTACCACAGACACCACCGGCTGTTGTTAAACCGTCACAATCCCAGTCGAAAGTACCACAACTCGATTATGATCATCTTAACTGGTTAGTTCTCAAGTGGCTTGCTTTGTCATCACTTCCTCCCTCTACTGTAGACGAAACATGGTTGGGAAACTCCTTCAAATTTCTTAAGCCATCCATCCAGTTATGGCCGGCTGAAAAATATAAAGCCATACTTGATGAGGTTTTCACAAGTATGCGGGGAGATGTGAAGACAACCTTGGAGCATATCCAGTCCAAAGTTTCTGTCACTTTAAGTTTCTGGAATTCATATGAAAACATTTTTTATATGAGCGTAACGGGTCAATGGATAGATGAAAATTGGTCGTCTCATAGGTTGCTGCTCGACATATGTCGGATTCCTTATCCCTCTGGGGGTTCTGAGATTTATAACTCCCTTTTGAAAGTCCTTAAGACATATGCCATTGAAGACAGGATTCTATGTTGTACACATGACAACAGCGAAAACGCTATTCACGCTTGTCATAGCCTGAAGGAGTACTTTGATGGTCAAAAGGTCTTACCTTTCTGCTACATTCCCTGTGCCGCTCAAACTCTGAATGATATTATTGATGAGGGGTTAGCAACTATAAAGCCCATTATCTCTAAGGTTAGAGAATTCACACAAGAGTTAAACGCGTCCACAGAGCTATCTGATGATTTCATTCAGTTGACAACAGCTTATCAAGAAGGCAACTGGAAACTACCCATCGATGCTTCATCTCGTTGGAGTGGCAATTACCAGATGGTCAACATCTTGTGCAAGGTAAGATGTCTATAACTTTGACCTGTAAGCCATCAAGCTCTGAGATATTTATATGTGATGGCTTATATTGCTGCAGGCTAGCAAGTCCTTGGACTCGGTGATTAGGAAAAACGAGGATGCTCTAGAGAACAGAATGATGTTGAGTTCTGTAGAGAAGAACGCGGTGACTATTGTCCACAATTACTTGGATTTGGATTCATTTCACAAGACCACTAACGATATGTGCACGAACAAGGATCTCACGGTTGGTCTAGCACTGCTCTTCATGGATAACATATCCGAGATGATCACAACTTGCCAGAAATCATGCCACAACCCAGACTGGCTAAGAACTTGTGCTGAGAGCATGGCCCAGAAGGCCAGAAGTTACAACACTCAAGTGTGCAACGTATTCACTTACATTACAGCCATTCTTGACCCGCGGATCAAAACAGAGTACATTCCAGAGACGATTAATCTCGAGAGCTATATAGATGAAGCAAGAAGTCATTTCATTCGTAACTATTCTTCCTCTCATTTCACATCTTCAATGACTAGCGGGTATCGTCCTCAGGAGGTAGATGAAGGAGGAGGAAATATCTCATTTGCAGAGGAAATCGCTAGAAGGAAAAGAAGAGGAAGTATGAGTAACAATGTTGTTGATGAACTGACTCAGTACTTATCAGAGTCTATAGTTCCAATGCAGACTGATGTGCTTGATTGGTGGAAGGTAAACAGTGGAAGATACCCGCGACTTTCCAACATGGCTCGGGATTTCCTTGCGGTTCAGGCGACTTCTGCTGCACCGGAAGAGATCTTTTGTGGTAAAGGAGAAGAGATTGATAAGCAGAAGTATTGCATGCCTCATGATAGCACACAATCTGTTATTTGTATCAGATCATGGATTGAAGCTGGTATGAAACTGAAGTACAAGTGTAGTGAGATTGACTATGAACGACTAATGGAGTTAGCTGCCACCGTGGCCGCTGATAATTCTGCCGGAGGTTTAGAAAAAATTCAACAACATAGGTGAGATTATTTTTTAGTATTTGTACTAAAGAACTACTGTAATTTAGTTGTCATACTTTTAGCATGAATCATTGAATTTAGAGTTGGGTTGATGTAAACCAAGCTGGTTAGCTTTCTTCATAACCGTATGTACTTTCATATCATATTAGAGAGAAAAAAAAACACAATGTTGACTAATTAATGGGTTCTGTCTAACTAGAAAAGTGGAAATTAGTTGTACGAAAAAAGAAAATAGCTTATCTCTTTCTTTGTACCTTAGATTTTTCCTTGGTATAATGGATATCGATATGTCCAAGTCCAGTGTTTGAGTGACCAAGTTGTTGCTTTAATTTAATCTAGTTCAAATACGACTACTTTTGTGTTGTACCTCTCTACCTTACCTTCCTCGAATTTTCAATTCGTGTGCTAGTTTGCCAATTGTTTCTTTATAATTTTGTCGTCTCTATGATTGTTTAAGCATATTTAAATATTTGAGAGAAAAAAATACTAAGAGTTCAGTCGTATTTTGAAAAGTCCTCGCACTCCAAGTTTTAAAGTTGAATTCATTCTGTCATGGAAACGTACCTTTGTGGTTTTTCATTTCGATAGACATTTTTTAACTCTTCTGATAAATTCAAAATGTTTTTTTACATTGGTTAAAATTTGTTGCCAATTTCAATAAAGCTTTTTTTTTACTCGTTATAAAATTAAAAACTTGCTGAGAAATTATAGTTTCATATATACTTTGGACCGACGGTCAATACCAAAAAACTAAAATAAAATTTTGGTCAAGAATCGGGTCAATACAAAATATCTCCAAAGATCGAAGAGAAAGTTCAACAGGATTTTAATTTAATTGGTGTTCCGGACCTGCCGGCGCCGTATTATAATTCTTCAATAAATTTTATATTTTGGATTGCATAATCAAAACTATTTGCATAGCAGACATAGATTTCAAAATAAATTGATACGTAATTAGCTATTTACATAGGCAAGACAATTTTACGTTACATATTTTGCATGCTTGATATTCATTCTTTTTTTTTAGCAACCTTTGCTATATTCATTCTATTTTTTCCCCTTTTTTTGCTACTATCAATATCATATCAGATGTGGCGGTTCTTATGCATGGGATTATGAAAAATGATATTATATAATAGATGTCTTCGTAGTATTTTTTTATTGACAATCAAAATAAAATAAATTAGTTTAAGAAAGATCAAAAGTCTAGTGTCAAAATGTCCACTGACAAAAGTTAGCAGTTTTTCTTTTATGTAATAATCCGATTATAAAAAATTGCGTTAAGGAATCATAATGAGCCATGTGTCAGTCATATTTAAACGACGACGTTGGCAGCAGCCACACGTACAGCCTCAGGCAAGCATAAATAGAGATGGGCTCTTTCCTATAAGTTTCCCACTTTGCAAAGTGTAACACAAACAGTTCTCTTTAGAGAAAAAAAGATTCTCTCTATAAAACCTTCTCTTTGTGTCTCTCTTTGTGGTAAGAAAACAGAGCAACTAGATCTCTCTTCTCCTCTGCTCGTTCAATGTTATAACGATCTCGAGTATCACAAAAGAACAAGATGTCTATTCGAAGAATCTACCGATGTCTGAATTCTTTAATCAAAAGATCTTGTGCTCAATCTCTATGATCATACGCCCCATTTCACACTTTGTTTCACCTCTCAGTTTTTTTTTTTGTGTTTTTTTGTCCCTCTTTGTTTCACTTGAGAACAACCCCCTTTGAACTCGATCAAGAAAGCTAAGTTTGAAGAATCAAGAATGGTGCGGACACCGTGTTGCAAAGCTGAACTAGGGTTAAAGAAAGGAGCTTGGACTCCCGAGGAAGATCAGAAGCTTCTCTCTTACCTTAACCGCCACGGTGAAGGTGGATGGCGAACTCTCCCCGAAAAAGCTGGTATGTATTATTTTTTATTATGTTTATTCCGTCATGTTTGAATATTCAATGTTGGACCTTTATTGGTCATTATTGCTCAATTATTTTACTTAAATAATTCTTCTAATTGGATAGGACTCAAGAGATGCGGCAAAAGCTGCAGACTGAGATGGGCCAATTATCTTAGACCTGACATCAAAAGAGGAGAGTTCACTGAAGACGAAGAACGTTCAATCATCTCTCTTCACGCCCTTCACGGCAACAAGTTAGTCTCTCTACCTCTACATTTTATACTTATTTTTTGTTTGCATTAACATTTACTAATATTGTAATCTTATATGTGGTTTTAATCAGATGGTCTGCTATAGCTCGTGGACTACCAGGAAGAACCGATAACGAGATCAAGAACTACTGGAACACTCATATCAAAAAACGTTTGATCAAGAAAGGTATTGATCCAGTTACACACAAGGGCATAACCTCCGGTACCGACAAATCAGAAAACCTCCCGGAGAAACAAAATGTTAATCTGACAACTAGTGACCATGATCTTGATAATGACAAGGCGAAGAAGAACAACAAGAATTTTGGATTATCATCGGCTAGTTTCTTGAACAAAGTAGCTAATAGGTTCGGAAAGAGAATCAATCAGAGTGTTCTGTCTGAGATTATCGGAAGTGGAGGCCCACTTGCTTCTACTAGTCACACTACTAATACTACAACTACAAGTGTTTCCGTTGACTCTGAATCAGTTAAGTCAACGAGTTCTTCCTTCGCACCAACCTCGAATCTTCTCTGCCATGGGACCGTTGCAACAACACCAGTTTCATCGAACTTTGACGTTGATGGTAACGTTAATCTGACGTGTTCTTCGTCCACGTTCTCTGATTCCTCCGTTAACAATCCTCTAATGTACTGCGATAATTTCGTTGGTAATAACAACGTTGATGATGAGGATACTATCGGGTTCTCCACATTTCTGAATGATGAAGATTTCATGATGTTGGAGGAGTCTTGTGTTGAAAACACTGCGTTCATGAAAGAACTTACGAGGTTTCTTCACGAGGATGAAAACGACGTCGTTGATGTGACGCCGGTCTATGAACGTCAAGACTTGTTTGACGAAATTGATAACTATTTTGGATGAGTGAAACTCATAATCGATGAATCCCACGTGACCATGTCAATATGATGTCTATGGATATGTTACCTTGATGATGTTGATGGTAATAATAATAAATAATGATGGTGATGATGACCATGCATGAATCATGAATGTAGTTCGTGTTGTCACATATGCTTGTGTTTTTGTGTTTTTTTTTTTTGGTCTGAAGTGTGTTGTTTCGTTGTAAATGGATTATAAATGGTGATGTAATAATTATAATGTTAACGAGTTGTTAACTTTAGTACTTTTATTGTGTTGGTTATCAGAATTTGTATCCATCCGAATATGAGATTGCTTTATTTTGAAAAATCATTCATTAGCTGCTGCTGCTGCTAACTACTAGTACCATTGCTATTTTAAATTTTAATTGGCAGTATTCCACTATTAGGTCATCTTCATCTGTAAGATACTTTAAAAGGTTTTAAAATAAAATAAAAAATTACTGTAATTTAATTTTGTAATTATTTTTTTTTAAAAAAAATATTCAATTATAAGCAAACACTTATAGAAATAGTCTTTCACTGATTATTCCAAAATTTCTCAAGAAACGTTTCTTCATTTTTTGTCATTCTCTCTCCTCATTTATTAATTATTTATATTATCTTTATCAAAAGAAACTCTAAAAATTGTATGGATGGAGATGCTCTGGTTTATTTTATGAGTTAGGGCTAATAGATTGAGCAGATTGGTAAAGAAATATATCCTCAACCAGTTTTGTATATTAAAAAAAAAACCAACGATTAACTTATTTTGTGACTTAAATCTTTCATTCTCTAATGTATATAAAATTCACCCTATCAACATACGAATAATATTCAGCAATGAGACCCACATAAATTTAAAGCAAGCGAGAGGATCATTCTTTGAATGTTCCGAGGGTTAAAGATAAGAAGAAGTTGATACCAAAAAAAAAAAAAGGATAAGAAAAAGTG